>ERZ777305.915-NODE-915-length-42930-cov-3.028245_pt1 | contig 42930 bp, 25 predicted proteins | sample MGYA00374965_ERZ777305 | MGnify/ENA primary metagenome ERZ777305 (study PRJEB29328, sample SAMD00013331) | mouse gut metagenome | study: EMG produced TPA metagenomics assembly of the Metagenome analysis of fecal microbiota from mouse which was promoted...
CGAACCACTCACTTGTAACAAGTATAGAGTTCGGATTATACTCTTTTGGTGCAGATTATGATACCCGAAGTATAAACCCGAAACCACTTTTTATCGGCTTGACGGTGTTCGGATAATTAACATTAGGTTCACCAATTGTGAACAGTAAGGTTTTTTCTACTGAAAAAATTAGACTGTTCACTTTTTCTTTGTCAAAAATTTTAAAAAGGAACAAAATTTTCAAGATGTTTATACTCCATTTCAACCTCGTCCGGAGTTTTATATCCCAAAAATTCATGAGGACGATATGAGTTATAATACTCTATATATCTGTCCACTACTATTTGCAGTTCATCAAAATTTTCAAATTCACAGCTATTCAAATCGTCTTGTTTAAAATTAGAAAAAAACGCCTCAATTACTGAATTGTCATACGGTGTTCCCGCTTGAGATAATGACTGCCCTACTTTTACTGCATCTAATAAATCCGCAAATTCGTTTGATGTATAATTACTTCCTTGGTCGCTATGAAATGTTAAGCCTTTTGGTCGATTACGCAACTCAAATGCGTCTTTAAAAGTATTTACCGCTAACTTATTATTATTTTGACTTGATAAGCGATATGTAAATAAAATTTTTCTCTGCATTTAATTCATATTTTTTTTGCTGTAAAAATCATAAAACCAAGCGAGAAAAAGAAGGCATCGTCTTGAAACTTTTCCTCTAAATCATCGTAAGATTTTGTATACCATTCATAATCAGCCAAAATTCTTTTATCGTCAGGATAGCGATCCCGCATAATTTTTAAGTCTTCCAAAACAAATGAAAAATACGTATCAAAAAGTGCAGAGCGCTGTTCGAAATTCATTCCAACTGTGGACAGACATTGTTTCTCAAGTTTAACTTTTTTATAGCCGCTCCTATTTAAAACGGTAAGAATCTGTCTACCGCTTTCCCTAAAGCCTGACGTGTCATTTTTCCTGCAAATTCCGACAACCCTTGCAAACTCACCTTGTTCGTCGGGATACGCTAAATTAAGTCCGTCGTCTATGTCTTTTACAATTACTGTTCCGTCGTCGGTTAAAAACTTTCTCAATGTTTTTAAAAGCTTGTAAGGTGATTTTAAGTGTAACAACACCATACTTATATTAATCACGTTAAACTTTTTAACATTTTGCCCTTCGACTATTTCTTCTAATTTATCAGAAAAATCCTCGTCCTCCAAATCAATCTCGTAAAATGCAATTTTATTCTCTAAGCCGTACTTCTCGTTTGCGGCTTGTACGCTTTTACCGTCGTATTCTAAGCCTATTAACTTATCCAATTTATCACAATTCGCAATTCTATCCATTACAAAATCGCCATTGTTGCTACCAACATCTAAAATACACAGACTTTCATAATGTTCTTTGACACCTTCATAAACAGACAAATCGAATTCACGCATTAAATTTTGCTGAATTTTTAATCTACGTTTCTCTTTTTTATCTTCAAAAGCAAAATATTTATTTTGAGTTCGTTTATCTTGTGCAGAAGAACTTTTAACAAGAATTCCGTCCTTAAATTCTATTCCGTTTAGCATCGTCAAAAGCCGCGATATAGATGCGTCAAAATACTCCCTGCTCATTTTAACGGCATTGTAATACGGCAGCTTTTGCAAAGATGACGGTAAGTCTTCAGGCCACTCAAATCCGTTCATCATTACGGGAACAATGTTTTTATCTTCTTTAATAGCGTGCTCTATCTCAAGTCTAACCCAGTCATTTTCATTTTTACAGCGTTCAAGCGACTTAGGAGGCAAAACAAGCAAAAAATTTGCACTGTCTTCAATTTCTCTATAAAGTTTTTCATTAAACTGTCCCGAACACAATTTTTCCAAATCAAAAAACGGATTTAAACCAATACCTTTCAAGTGGTCGTATAAAAGTCGAGCCATCTCGAAACCGCCGTCTCGCCTATAACTTATGAACACATCGTACATAAACAATCTCTCTTATAGGATTTATTTATAAATTATAACACATATCGACAAATAAACACAAGAAAAAATATTAAGCAACGAATGTTATTACCTTATAAACTTATGTCTTCAGATATATAGAGGATTAATTATTCTAATAAGACTGAATTCAGGTAGGCAGTACAAACTGGCAAAATTAACAGCTTTACCTCGTTTTTGCTTGTTTTCGGGCTATTTTAAAAATTGCCCCCCCCAAGATTTTTAAGATTACACCGTTTTAAAAGCCCGCAACAGTGTGGAATTTTTTAGTGCAACAGTGCGGAATTGGCTAACTTGGACTCAATCCCCGCACTACTGCTTTAAAACTTCGACGAACCAACGCCCGTAATAAGTTTCGTGATAAAGTTCGCGGACGTAGCCGCTTACAAGTACGGTATAACGCATTGCAGGCATGCCGCCGACATAGCGCGGCGGAGCTTGCCGCACGTCTGTTATTTTTGAAATTTCATATTTGATACCGTTCCCCCACTCAATGGCAACGGGTTTCATATTCCCGTCCGAATCGACGTGCAGTAAAACGCCTACGTATACTTTTTTATAGTCCGCCATATTTTGAGTATGCGCAACAATTCAACGATTAACAAACCGCCGCGCACTTTGCGCGGCTTTTTCTTTCAAAACGGCGGCTTTTCCGTATACAGGCGCTAAGAAGTCACGCAGAACCACTTCACTCCGTCACAAACTGTAAAATAAAATGCACACCGCGATGAGAGTTAACATTTAAAAAAACCGCTTTTTAAAAGCGGTTTTTTGTTATTGTTTTTCTATTTTTTTACCGTACAGGGCGGAAATATTGTTGGCGTATTTCTGCATATTGTCGCAGGATTTAAGCGGAATTCCGCTTTCGTATTCGTCCAGTTTTTTACTTTGCTCGCGCGAGAGACGCGAAGGAATATCTATTTCCACGGTCACATACAAATTGCCCGTGCCGTTGACCGTCCTGACGCCCTTGCCGCGCAGGCAAAATCTTGTTCCCGACGCGGTGCCTTCGGGCACTGTAAGCTCCTGAACGTCGTCAATACCCGCCACCTGAATTTTTCCGCCGAGAACCGCCGTCTTATATGAGATGGGCACGGTTATATACAAATCTTTATCCTCGCGCCGGAGAAGCTTGTGCGGCTCTATACGGAAATACACGTATAAATCCCCGCTTTCGCCGCCGTTGCCCGCCGCCTGACCGAAGCCGCGCTTTCTGAGACTGCTGTCCTTGTCAACGCCCGCGGGGATATTTACAGTAAAACGCGTTTCCTTGCGCAGATAGCCTTTCCCCTTGCAATCGGTACATTTGTCCGTAATCTGCTTGCCGGTACCGTTACAGTCGGGACACGCGCCTACCTGTATGGTTCTGCCGAAAATCGTATCCTGCTGAAATTTTACCCTGCCGCTTCCGCCGCAACGCACGCACTTTTTAAAAGCCGTACCTCCCTTGGCACCCGTTCCGTTGCATGCGGGGCAAGGCTCGTTACGCATATAATTTATTTCTTTGGTACAGCCCTTTATTGCGTCAAGGAAGGAAAGATTAATCGTCTGCTCTATATCCGCCCCGCGGGAAGCGCGGCGCGTATCTCCGCCGCCGAACGGCGATCCGCCGAATACGGAGGAAATTATATCCTCGAAGCCGCCGAAGCCGCCCGCGAAAGGATTTCCGCCCCCGCCGAAGCCGCCCATGCCGGGATGTTCCAATTCGTAATCGTACTGTCTGCGCTTGTCCTCGTCGGACAAAACGGCGTTCGCCTCGTTTATTTCCTTGAATTTTTCCGCCGCAGCCGCGTCGCCGGGGTGAAAGTCGGGGTGGTACTGCTTGGCAAGCTTTCTGTATGCGGATTTTATTTCGTCCTGTGAAGCCGTCTTGGAAATTCCCAGCACGTCGTAATAATTTTTCTTTTCTGCCATTTTATGTTTCCTTCTAAACCGCTTAAAGGGGTGTCAGACGACACCCCCGAAAGGTTGAATTTTAAGAATGTTGGTTGAACTCCGTACCGTCGTCGTTGCCGCCGCCGTTGTTGCCCGCCGCGCCGCCTGCCTGCTGGTACATCTTTGCCACAATCGGCTGTATTTCGTTGGAAAGGGTGTCGATTGCCGCTTTTATTCTGTCGTTATCGCCCGACTCCATCTCGGTTTTAGCCTTTGCGACCGCGTCCTCAACAGTCTTTTTATCGTCCTCCGAAAGCTTGTCGCCCGCTTCCTTTACCGTCTTTTCAAGGCTGTCTATCATGCTTTCGAGCGTGTTCCTGTTATCGACCGCCTCCTTACGCTTCTTGTCTTCCTCCGCGTATTTTTCCGCGTCCTTGACGGCTTTGTCTATATCCTCGTCAGAAAGATTTGTTGAAGCGGTTATAGTTATATTCGTGCTCTTGCCGGTGCCGAGGTCCTTCGCCGTTACGTTTACTATGCCGTTCGCGTCTACGTCGAAAGTGACTTCTATCTGGGGAACCCCGCGGGGTGCGGGAGGTATATCGGTGAGCATGAATTTGCCGAGCGATTTATTGTCGCGCGCGAACTTTCTTTCACCCTGTAAAACGTTTATTTCGACGCCGGGCTGATTGTCCGCCGCGGTGGAAAATACCTGACTTTTCTTTACCGGTATAGTGGTGTTTCTTTCGATAAGCGGTGTGGATACGCCGCCGAGCGTCTCTATGCCGAGCGTCAAAGGCATGACGTCAAGCAAAAGTACGTCCTTAACCTCTCCGGACAGAACGCCGCCCTGAATAGCCGCACCTATCGCCACGCACTCGTCGGGGTTGATGCCCTTAAACGGTTCCTTGCCCGTTATTTGTTTTACTTTGTCGTACACGGCGGGAATACGCGTAGATCCGCCGACCATGATAACTTTGCTTATATCTCCGTAGGAAAGCCCTGCGTCCTGCATTGCTTTGCGCATAGGCTCTACTGTTCTGTCAACGAGGTCGGACGTAAGCGAATCGAACTTCTGTTTGGAAAGGTCTATATCGAGGTGCTGGGGCGCGCCGTCTACAACCGTAATGAACGGAAGATTTATGTTCGTCGTGCTCATGCCGGACAGCTCTATCTTGGCTTTTTCAGCGGCTTCTTTAAGACGCTGCATAGCCATTTTGTCCTTGGAAAGGTCCACGCCCGTGTCCTTTTTGAAGGTTTCTACAAGGAAGTCTATAACCTTGTTGTCGAAGTCGTCGCCGCCGAGGTGCGTGTCGCCGTTGGTTGCAAGCACTTCGAAAACTCCGTCGCCTATTTCGAGAATAGAAACGTCGAAAGTACCGCCGCCGAGGTCGTAAATCATGACCTTCTGGCTTCCCTCCTGCTTATCGAGACCGTAAGCAAGCGCCGCCGCGGTAGGCTCGTTTATAATACGCAAAACGTTTAACCCCGCAATTTTACCCGCGTCCTTGGTTGCCTGACGCTGGCTGTCGTTAAAGTATGCGGGACAGGTGATTACCGCGTCCGTAACTTTTCCGCCGAGGTAGCTTTCCGCGTCCGCTTTAAGCTTGGAAAGCACCATAGCCGAAATTTCCTGCGGGGAATAACCCTTTTCGATGTTTACCTTGTAAGACTCGCCCATGTGGCGCTTGATGGATATGACTGTTTTATCGGGTGCGGCTACGGCAAGACGCTTTGCCGCCTGTCCCACTATTCTGCTGCCGTCGGGCTTAAACGATACGACCGAAGGGGTCGTCCTGTTGCCCTCGCTGTTAGCAATTACGACGGGCTCCCCGCCTTCCATTACAGCTACGCACGAATTAGTCGTGCCCAAATCGATTCCTATAACTTTTCCCATAATAATTCTCCTTTAACTATACTTCCGAATTGATTTTATTTTGTATTGTCATTTATAGACCGCGTTACCGTTTTGTGCAAGCAAAGCTTTGTATGCCGCTTTGTCATTCCGAACGAAGTGAAGAATCTCTGTCATTCGTATACTTCCCATACGCTCAGGACGACGGCAAGTTGCTAAACGGTTACGGTTACCTGCGCGAAGCGTATAACCTTGTCCCCGCTGCGGTAACCTTTTTTAAGCACGTGCTTGACCGTGTTCGGAGCTTCTCCCTCGCCGCACGGCACGTTCATTACCGCTTCCGCGACGCTTTCGTCGAACGGCGAACCCGCCTCGATTGCGATTTCTTCAACGCCCAGCGACGACAGTATCGAATTGAAGCTTTTTATTACCTTGTCTATACCGGCTTTGGTCTTTTCGTCCGAAGCCGAGTCAAGCGCATAACCGAAATTATCCGCCACCGGCAGCAGCTTTAATATCGCCTCCGCCGCGCCGTCCGCATAAGCCTTGGACACCGCCGCGGCGTTGCGCTTGCGGTAATTGTCGTACTCCGCGGAAACCGAATACCATTTACGCTTGTAATCCTCTGCAAGCGCGGCAAGTTTTTCCGCTTCCGGTACGTCGGATTCCGTCGCGTCCTCCTCTTTTACCGGAGGCTGCTTTTTCTGCTTTTCTTCTTCGTTTTTCTTCGTCATAACTTCTCCCGCAATTTCTTTACATTTATATATAAAACTTTAAAGCGCGGTTTAAACATAAAAATCCACATATTTTTAAATTGCATAAATTTATAAAATTTGCATAAAAATGCGCTTTGATTGCCCGTTTTAAAAAAAATATACAATTTTTTGTATTTCTCTTTTCGTTTTAGTTGATTTGACGCATATTATATGGTATTATATTAATGTATAGAAATTTTGAAAATAAAATTCAGGAGGAATTTAATGGGTAAACTTAAAAAGTTGCTTTTGGTTTTTCTCGTAACGTGCGCGGCAATATGCATAAGCGTGGCGGTCGCCTCGTGCGCGAGCAAAAACACGGCAAAATATCCTAATTTCAAAAATCCCGTAACAGGCGAAATAGACGAAAACGACCCCAACGCTTACCGCATAAAGGTGGAATCCAAGGGCGGTTTGCCTTTGGACGGAGTACGCGTTGACGCGATAAAAGACGGCGCCACGGTTATGGCGGGCATTTCGATAAACGGAGTCGTGCAAATGAAGCTCCCCCTCGGCGAGTACGAGTTGCGCGTTTCCAATCTTCCCGCGGGGTATTATTTGGGTGAAAACGACAAATTTATGACCAGCACAAAAACGAGAGAGGCGAAAATAAGCCTTCTCTCTACCGTCATAAACGAAACTGCGCCCGCCGGTACTTCCTACAAGCTCGGCGATATCATGTACGATTTTACGTTCGGCTCTATTCAGTACGACGGTACCACCCAGTACAACAGCATTTCAGAGTTGCTTAAAACCAAAAAAGCGGTATTTTTGAACTTCTGGTACAAGGACTGCAATCCCTGCAAGGCAGAGTTCCCCGCAATAGAGACGGCTTACCGTTCATATTCCGACGACGTGGCTTTCGTTGCGCTTTCGTCAAAGGATTCCGTTTCCACAATAGCGGACTTCAAAGAAAATTATTATCAGAAAGATTACGACATGAGTCTTACTATCGACATGGGTCAGGACTTAGCCGGAACAGGCAACATGCTTTCCATCAGCGCTTATCCCACGACCGTAGTTGTCGACAGATACGGCATGATAGTTTACTACGACAGCGGAACAAAAACAATGGCGGGCGCTTGGAGAACATTGTTTGAAAAGTACACCGCGGACGATTATAAGCCCAACTTGGAGCCCGATAACCCCGATAAACCCGATAACCCCGATAATGACAGGGTGCTTCCCAACGTACCCACGCCGAACGAAGCGGACTGGATAGCAAACCTTACGGGAAGCGGCGCGGACGGAAAAATCACCAAATGCTATTCCGAGGAAGACCAATACGCATGGCCCTTTATCGTAGGCACGGATGAAAGCGAAAATAAAAAATATCTGGCAGCTTCCAATACCGGACTGTTTAATTCGTACTCTATCATTAACGTAGACGTTCAGCTTGAAGCGGGCGATATACTTTCTTACGAATACAACGTATTCTGCAAGAGCAACAACCTTAGCGTTATCCTTAACAGAGAAAAGAAGGTTGCGGAATATTCGGAAAACAGCGACGGCTGGAAGGACGAATATGCGGTTTATATAGCCAACCGCCCGACAAAAGTATCGCTTTACTTCTGCTATCTGCGCAATTCACAGGACGAATTCAATAAAACCGAGTCTGAGCACGCATATATCGGAAATATCTATATAACCAATATCGCGGACGTTACCCGCGCAACCGACGCGAGGTATACGGCGGTAACGGAAAACGGCACCGACGCCAACGGAAACACAACGTACAGCTATCCTGAAATTGTTATGGGCGACGACGGTTATTACCACATAGGCAGCAAAACCGGTTCTCTCCTGTTGGCGGAACTGACCGAAGCTACTTTATGGTCCCAGATACACGTAGGCTCCAATACGATACAGGTCGCGGACGGGCTTGTTCCCGCTTCCCTCTACTATATCAGTTATTGGGATAATAGAATGAACGTTAATCTTAACATAGAAGGTCAACCCACGAAATTCGTTTACGACAATAAAGATTATTCCAAAGTAGTATTTGACAACTTCTATATCCAGAAATTTTCGGATTGCGGTCTCGTTCCGGTCGACGAAGAGCTTAAAGTGGCGATGCAGGCGTTTACAAAGTACTACTGTACTTTGAAAAATCTGACCTATTACTCCGAGCAATGGCTTGAAATGTGCCATTATTATCAGCATTACGGCGCCGAAAAGGGACACAACAATACAAAGGATTTGTGCTTCGCGCATCAAAGCACTGTTGAAGGTTTGCTTATACGTAACGCATATACCGCAGTTGAAGACGTCGTTTATACCGTTGACAACTACAAAGGCTGGACCATAGACGGCGGCGGTGTAATGTATAAATTCACTGCAACAAAAGACGGCGTTTACCGCTTGCAGTCGCTTGGAAACAACGTTGAAGCCGACCCCGCTATTTTTATCCACGACGCGGAAGGCAATAACTTAGTCGGTCAGGACGACGACCTTGCTTACGACAACTTCCTTAAACCCTATGGCAAACATTTCTGTACGGAAATTTATCTGACTGCGGGAACGACTATTTACGCGCAATGCTCCGCAATGTTCCACGGCGACCCGCAGATTTACGAATTCAAGATAAGCTATATCGGTGAACAATACGACAGGCTTATTTACTGCACAACGGGCGACGGAGCTTACAGCTACAACCAATTCGGACTTTACTATTTGGGAATAGACGTAGCGTTTGACTCGTCATTGGGTTACTACCGTGCAGTGGGCCCCGAAGGCGACTCCTTGAAGGACGGAAGCTTCTGGTCGGCAATCTATATTGATTTTGTACGTCCCAATTTCTTAGACGTCAAAAACCGTTCGATCAAATGGATGATAGACAACGGTCAATTTAACCTCGGCACCTTAGGCAACTATACTGCCGTTATGCGCGACTATTACAACCGTTCTATAAAGGACAAAGACGAGTCTGATCCGATGTACGGACTTATCGAAGCTGATCAAACTTTGGTAGACGCGCTTAACTCGCTTGTAAAAATGCATCACGAAGTGGACGCACACGCAAACGGATGGCTTTCCATGGCATGCTTCCGCGCCTACTACGGCTACGACAGCTACGCTGACGTTCCGCAGTCCTGAAATTAAATTTTAAAGGAGATAAAATTTATGAAAACATTATTTAAAAGCTTAACATTGGCAATTGCACTTTCCCTTGCGGTGTGCGTCGGCGTTTTCGCCGCCGCATGCGGCGACAAGGATAATAACAAAGAGCAAGGCGAACAGTATTCCGTCTACGTGGTTTATTCCGACGGAACCGCCGTAAACGGCCACACCGACGGAACGGGCTACGATATGGCTACCGATACGGAAACTTCCATTTTCGTCCAGTGGTGCAGCGGCGAGCGTTGCTCGACTCCCGTCAGATTGGGAGCGGACGGCAAGGCAAGCATCAGCGCAAGCAAGCTTGAGGAAGCGCTCGGCGGCAAACCCGACCACATAACCCTGCTCAGCGTAAAGGGATACACGGAAAACCCCACAAAAGAGATATCCGGCGCAGGCGAAGCAAAAATCACGCTCGGCGCCAAAGCTTAATGAGAAACAATGAAAAACAAAAAGAAGAAAATTTTAATATTCCTTCTTTCCGCCGCCTGCCTAACCGCAGGCGCGTTCGGTATTGCGGCATGTAAGGATAAAACGGCAGACCCCTTAAAACAGGCTTACGAAAGCTATGTCGGGTCCGTGGGCGACGGCGCGCTTTCTTTTGACGAGTGGAAACTTTTGATAGGAAAGAACGTCAAACCCGACGTTAAATCAAAATATATGAGCTCTGCTTCAATCGAAGCAAACGGCGCGCTTTCGTTGCTGTACGACGACGGAACGGCTTTCGCGGCGGGGACGCTTGCGGGCAACCTTGTAATTTCATACGCGGACGGAAGTACGCAGACGGTTGCACTCCCCTCCGCCGCGTCGTCCGCAAAAAAAGCGCCCGAGCTGGACAATAAATATTCCCAATACGTGCAGGCGGCGGGCGACAGCGCACTTCCCTATGAACAATGGCTTGAACTTATCAAAACCGGAATCATGCCCGACGTAAGCGGTAAAACCGTTACGGGCGCAAACGTTACGGAAAAGTGCGAATTTATACTTACATTCGGCGACGGAACTACGGTTTCCGCAGGAACCGTGCTTAACGATTTGGAATTTTCCCTTTCGGGCGGCACTTCGCAAACGGTAAAAATGCCTAAACTTTTCACTGCGACCGTTTCCGACCAGAACAACAAGCCTGTTGCCGACGTATGGGTGCAGTTCTACCTGTACGATCCGTCTACGTATACCAGGACGGTTATCGAAAACGCTAAGACAGGCGCGGACGGCAAGGTTTATTTCACCATAGCGGAGCTTGACCAAACCGTTAAATACTTGATAAGACTGTGCGGTACCGACGACATTACCGACGAGCCGCCTTTGCCCGATAATTATACAGTTAACTCCACAGGCGACTTAGACGAACACAGAAATTCCGCCATTAAATTAAACTACGCGCCCGACAGCTTTGTTTTGGCTAAAAAGCAGAAAATGAATTATAAGCGCGTTGACGTCACGATAGATATTCAGGAAACGAACGACCCTACCGTCAAAAAGCTGGAAGCTGACAGATACGGATATTTCATATTCCAGCCCTATCAGCCTTACACCCCGAAAGACCCTACCGAGTCCTCCGCGTCTATCGCAAATAAAGAGCAACGGGCCGTTAAGGCCGCAACGGGCAAATACAGGGTAAAAGTTACCTGCGATACGGCGGGGGCTAACGCGGTACTGTATCAGTATTCGGGAAGCAGTTCGTATATAGTTTGCGACCCTGTAACGGGTATCCCCACCGCCGTTGCCGCGGCAACCGGCAACGCACCGGCGAACTCCGCAGCCCCCGACGTATATACCGGTACGGATTATATTGATTTAAACCTTTCCACGGATATGGCGCGTTCCGAAACGATTTTCGGAGTGCATACCGACAAAGCATGCACCGTTACGCTTACGGTTGAAAGGTTGGGCGACGCGGCCGAGCCTCCCGTAATAATAACGAAAAGAATAAAACCTACGGGCTCTCAATTCAAATGGGCAGATGAGACGGGAACACTGAAAGAGGTTGCGGTAGACAATTCCGTTTCCGTCGTAAAAGGCAAAGACGGGTTCTACCACATCGGAAGCGAAAGCGGTCCTATCCTTCTTATAAACCTTGCAAAGACCTTAGACCGTGTTGCAGAGTGTGCTATAAAAGATTTGCCTTTGCAGGAAATAGGTTCCGAGGGACAAACCGGAGTCATCGGAGAGTCGGTGTTCACATTTGCAACCGCTTATGACGAAAACGGCTTTATAACCGAAAAAAGCAATTATACCGACGTAATAAACACATATGCAAAATACGTTAACAGCGACGGTGTTTACGGCGTAAACGACGATTTATACAACTTCCTGAAATATTTCGGAAGCAGTTGCATAGGCATAAACGAAGCGGCAAAAGACAGCTGGTGGCTTCTCCCCTGCCAATACTATGATAAAACTTAAAAGTACACAAAAGAAACCTCCGCAGGCGAATGCCTGCGGAGGTTTCTTTTTACTATACTGATTAATTTTTCATTGCGGATTCTATTGCGTTGCTCAACACGTCTTCGTTTACCTTGCCCTGCTGAACAAAGCTTATAATTCCCTCGGCGTCCACTACAACCGTAAGCGGATACGCGCCCTTACCGCCGAGCTGAGTATACGTGTCCTCTTGAATATCCAGTGCAAGAAGCATTGTGTATTCCGACAGGTCCATATTTTTATTTATGAATTCCTGCACGTTTTCCGTACGCATATAATTATGGATAGCAACCATATTTATTGCGCCGTCATACTCGCGGTAAATGCGTTCGAACCAAGGAAGCTCTTCCTTGCAGGGGTCGCAGGTTGTTTCCCAGTAATTTATTACGGTGACCTTACCGCGGCTTTCCAGCACCGAAAACCTGTTTATTATCTGGTTTCCGTCCCCGTCGCAAGAGCCTGCGTTTTTGTAAACCGTTCCGAGTGTGAAATCCGGACACTTGTCGCCGACCTTGTAAACCATTACGTTACTTGTCGCCGCAAAGAAATTGAAGTAAACAAGCGACGCTATAAGCACGGCCAAAGCAACCGCCCACGCGCTGAACTGTAACCAGAACCCGCGTTTTTTAAGCTTGCTTTCGGCTATTTTCAAACGTTCTTCCCTTGTAACCGTTTCGGTTTCCGTTACGGCTTCGGCGGCGGCAACAGGCGCGTTTACGACTTCCGTCGTTCCGCTTTCCAAAAGCGCGCCTAACGGCTTTTGCTCCGCGCTTGCGGGCGCGTCCGCCCCGACAGCCTGCAACGCCTGAATTTCAGACGAATGAAGGAAAATTTTAGAGCCCTTCCAGCTTATAGCTTTCGTGGGGCACACGGGGATACAAGCGCCGCAGTTGATACATTCGTGGTCGCCCACGTGTTTTATATCCATCTGACATGTCTGTATGCACAGTCCGCAGTCCACACACTTCTGCTTATCGAGCTTGACGCCTATAAGCGCTATTCTGTTAAAAAAGCCGTAAATCGCGCCCAGCGGACAGAAGAAGCGGCAGAAGAAGCGGTAAACGAATATACTGCCGACAATAAATATAACGAGAAGTATGAACTTCCAGCTGAACAGATAGCCCAGCATATCGAAGAAGTCCGCGTTGGCGGGGTTGGATAAAAGTCCGCCCGCGCCGCCGAATGTACCCGCAGGACATATGTATTTGCAGAATGCGGGTATACCGTGATAAATGAGCGGTATGGCTATTACGCATACGATAAGCAAAACATATTTAAAATACGACAAAATGCGCGTGTAACGGCTCTTTTTAAGCTTGGGAGTCTTTATTTTATGTAAAAGCTCCTGTCCGAGTCCGACGGGACACAAAAAGCCGCATATCGTCCTGCCGAGCATAAGCCCGAACAGCGCAAGTATGCCGAGTATGTAATACGGCGCACGCGTTCCCGACGACGCCATTGCGTTCTGCAACGCGCCCAACGGACAAGCCGCCACCGCGCCGGGACAGGAATAACAGTTCAACCCGGGCGCACATACGTTTTTCAAGCCGCCGCGGTAAATAATATCGCTTCCCTTACCGAAGAAGCCCTTAATGTTGGCATTATACAAAAGTGCGGCGTACACCTGTATAAGACGGCGTTTGGACGGCGCGTGGTTTTTAAACCACAGACCGACTTTTTTGAAAAAGTTTTTTACTTTAGCCAAGACCTATACACTCCGTACATATGTTTATCGCTTTAATCAACACGTCGCGCATGCCGCCGTTGCATATGCCCGCAATAATAAACGACACTGCTACGCAACCCACAGCTACCCTTACGCCGAGAAGGAAATATTTACTGTGGAAAAAATTATAAATTTTGCCGTGAACAACTTCAACGGGTTTTGCGCCCGCGGTAAGTTTTTTGACGTGTTCAAGCTGTCTTTTTGCGGAAATTCCCTCGTAAATGCAAATTCCGCACGCCGCGGCAAAAGTCACTATTACCCAGGGGATTACGTTCCTAACCATTTTAAGCATCTCCGCCGTAACGTCGGCATTGGGGAAGTGATTCGGATTGGCAAGGTAAACTATACAATAAATTGCGCCCGCCACGCCTATAACCGCGCAGAGGAGCCACAAAATTTTCAGATTTTCTTCTTCGCCCTTAACAAATTTGTAGGAAGCTTGAAGCTCCTCTCCAACAGCCGACGGCATGCGCTTTTTCAGACGGAAAAGCGTATAGCGCGCGTCCTGCTTTGCCCGTTCCGCTTTGACGGGAAAAACTTCCCACAAGACGAATGCGGCTATAATCATAACAATCCATATTATGATTGCGGGAAGAATTTTCAAAAGTCCCGCGCCGACGCGTTCGCGCGTAAAAATGTAAGTGCCCGTATAACCTTCGGCAGTGCCTGAAAGGTAAATATAAAGCACCTGCCATATAAACAACGCGCCGACGATTACCGTCATTGCACTGAGCAACACACCGCTTACGAGACGAACCGTCTTACATGTTTTTACTTTCATATGCGGCCTCCTTATATTTTTAATAATTATACCAATTCATGCGTTTACAGTCAAGTATTTTGCCGTTTCCGTTTGCCACAGGTTAGATTTGGCAGACGGCGCATATGTACGCCGCCGCAATTTATGCAAAAGGACGGCGTTTTTTTACGCCGTCCTTTTTAACCGAGCCAAAGATAAGCCAAAGCTATTACTATACCCATACCGATAAGAAAGATAGCCAACCAGGGCAGAAATGCGGCAAATGCGCCGCGAACCATGCGCCAGTACTCCCTGCGGGAAATTTTTTGCCTTACCTTATTCCCGCCGTCGTCCTTTTTTTTCTGCGACGGGTCGTACCATTTAAACCCTTCGATATTCATATCCGCAAAGGTCGTCGTGGTATCCAAATCGTCCTGTTTCTTATTCTTTCGGGGCATTTTTTATCTCTTTTTTGACCGTGCCGCTCTTTTTGACGCTTTTACCGCCTGTTGCGGTCTTTTTCACGGTCGCGCTTTTTTTTGCTCCGCTTCCGCTCTTTTTAGGCTCCGCGGGTTTTACGGTCTGAACTGCTGGTGCGGGCGGCGTCATTGCCTCCTCCGCCGCTTTCTGCGCGGTCATGACTATTCCTGCGGAACGCTCCGCTTCGGTCACGTCGGCACGCTTCTCGCGCGGGGGGAATACTTTATTTTTTAATCCGTCCCAGAAAGTTTTTGGTGTGCGCTCCTCTGCGGCGGCGCGCGCGGCGACCTCCTCGTTTTCTATCTCGAACATCTGAGTTTCCTGTTCGGTATTGTAAAGGTGGCACGCGCAGAAATGACCTTCCTCCACTTCTTTATAGTGCGGAGCAATCCTCTTGCAGATGTCCATGCAGTTTTCGCAGCGGGTATGGAATTTGCAGCCCTTGGGCGGATTGACGGGCGAAGGAATATCGCCTTTTAAAATGATTCTGTTCATTTTTACGTGCGGATTGGGCACGGGAACAGCCGAAAACAATGCGCGGGTGTACGGATGAAGCGTATTGTTGAAGATAGCGTCCTTAGAGCCGTATTCGACCATGCTTCCGAGATACATAACGCCGACTTCGTCCGAAATGTGCTTGACGACCGATAAATCGTGCGAAATGAAAATATACGTAAGACCGAGCGTTTTTCTCAGCTCTATCAGCATATTTATTATCTGCGCCTGAATGGATACGTCAAGCGCGGAAACAGGCTCGTCGCAGACGACAAGCTCGGGTTTTAAAGCCAATGCGCGCGCGATACATATGCGCTGTCTCTGTCCGCCCGAAAACTCGTGCGGATATCTCTCGAAGTAGTGAGGTTGAAGCCCGCACATATTCATCACGCTTAATATGTAGTCGTGATAATGTTTTCTGTCTACTATTTTGTGTTGAAGCGCGGCTTCGCCTATAATTTCGCCGACGGTGAGACGGGGCGAAAGGCTTGCGTAGGGGTCCTGAAAAATCATCTGCATATCGGGACGCAGTTTATCGAACTCTCTGTTCTTTAATTCGGAAACTTTTTGCCCTTTAAACCACACGTCGCCGCTTGTTATGTCGTAAAGGCGCAGAATGGTTCTGCCCATAGTGGTCTTGCCGCAGCCGCTTTCGCCGACTATGCCGACCGTTTTACCCTTTTGCAGACTGAAAGAAACTCCGTCCACTGCCTTTAAAAATTTTACGGGTTTACCGAAAAAATCGGTGTCGGCGGTAAAGTATTTGCAAAGTGCGTCCACTTTAAGGAACACGTCGTCCGCGGCGGGCGCGCCGTTTTGGATTTCGTCAGCCATTGCTCTTTACCTCCCCCTCTTTTTCGTACAGATAGCAGGAAACGCTGTGCGTATCCGATACCTTTATCAACGCGGGATATTCGCCCGAGCATTTTTCCATGCATTTGTCGCAACGGTCGCGGAAATAACAGTAATTTGGCATATTTACGGGGTTGGGAACAAACCCCGGTATGCAGTACAGCTCGTCCACGTCGGAGTCGACCGTGGGCTTGCTCTTTTGCAGTCCTATCGTATAGGGGTGAAGCGGATGATCGTAAATATCTTCGGCGGTACCCATTTCAATAACCTTGCCTGCGTACATAACGACAACGTAGTCCGCCATTTCCGCAACCACGCCCAAATCATGCGTGATAAGCATTATAGAACCGTTAATTTTGTGCTTTATTTCCCTCAGAAGGTCCAGAATCTGCGCCTGAATGGTAACGTCAAGCGCGGTTGTAGGCTCGTCCGCGATAATCAGCTTGGGATTGCATAAAAGCGCAATGGCTATCATTACCCTCTGCCGCATGCCGCCCGAAAGCTCGTGAGGGTATTTTTTGTACACGCCCTCGGGGTCGGCTATGCCGACAAGTTTAAGCATTTCGATACTGCGCTCTTTTACTTTCTTCCTCGAAATCCCCTCTATGTGCAGTCTGCCGACTTCGTTAAGCTGGTTGCCTATTGTAAACACGGGGTTGAGCGACGTCATCGGCTCCTGAAATATCATGGATATTTCTCTGCCGCGGATACTGCGCATTGCGTCGACGGGCATTTTTGCTATGTCGACAACCCTGTTTTCGGTCTCGAACATATATCCGCCAAGCTCGTTGCGCTTAATGACGGGTTTGCCCTTTTCGTCAAGCTTTATCTTTTCCTCGCCGTTTTCGTCGGTTTCGGTTTCGTAGACGGGTATTTTTTTGCCGCGTTTGTCGCGTTTGAACAAGTTTGCCTTAAACCTTATCGAGCCGCTTACAATCTGACCGCTGGGCGCCTGAACAAGCTGCATAAGCGAGAGCGAAGTGACGCTTTTGCCGCAACCGCTTTCGCCGACCACGCCGACCGTCGAACCTGCCGGCACGGAAAATGTTACTCCGTTTACCGCCTTGACCGTTCCCGCGTCGGAAAAGAAATACGTATGCAAATCTTCGAACTCGACGATGTTTTTATCGTCTTTCATTTCGGTAGTGTAGTCTTCCGGTTTGGATTTGCGCTTTTTCAGCTTTTCGAAATGGCGGATAGCTTTGGAATTTTCCTTGGCAATCTGTCTGGACTCTTTACGGGTTATATAGTGTTTTTTTATCTGCGCTTTTTCTTCCGACATTTAATTACCTCTTCATTTTAGGGTCGAACGCGTCGCGCAGACCGTCCCCGACAAAGTTGAAAGCAAGTATAGCAAGCGTTATGCAAATACCCGAACCCAGCCAGAGATTGGGATAATAGTTTCTGTAAATGGAGTCGTTTGCAAGATATATGATATTGCCCCAGGTCGCCGTACCGACGGGCGCGCCTATGCCGAGGAAGCCGAGCGTCGCTTCCATAAGGATAACGCTGCCCAGTCCGAGCGTCATAGTAACGATTAACTGCGGTATGACGTTGGGCAGAAGGTGCTTGAATATCTTTTTAGCGGTGGACAGACCCGAGCATTTTGCGGCAAGCATAAATTCCTGCTCCCTCAAAGACAGTATCTGTCCCCTTACAAGTCTTGCTGTGCCCGCCCACCCTATTAGGGTTATGACCAGCATCATATAGTATAGCTTGGATATAGTCACAATTCCCAGAGAGTCCAGCGTCGCGCCGAGAATAAGCATTATCGGCAGCGTCGGTATACAGCTTAATACGTCGACTATACGCATTATAAGCTGGTCTACCCATTTGCCGAAATATCCTGCCACGCCGCCCAGAAGCACGCCCAAAAGCGTTTCGAGAATGACCACGACAAAGCCTATCGTAAGCGAAACCCTGCCGCCGTACATAAGGCGGGTGAGGACGTCGTTACCTTCCTTATCCGTGCCCAGCCAGTGTTTGCCGGAGGGCTGACCGAGACTGTTGTAGGGTAAAAGATTGTCGTCTATAACTATATCGTACGCCTCGTAAACCTGTCCGTCGGGGCCGGTGTACTCGAACGCCTTATATGTACCTATCGGGACTATTGTATCGTAATCCTTAGCCGTGCCGCCGTTTGCCTTCCAGGGTGAAAACAGAGGACCTATGAAGGAAAACAAGAACAGCACTATAAGGGCGGTAAGTCCTATTACTGACAGTTTAGAACGGAAAAAGCGTTTAGCCACCGTTGCGGAAGGCGACAGCACTTTGGCGCGTTCGGTAAGATTTTCGCCGTGAAGATTGTCGTTGAAATTTCCGCCCGCCGGCGCGGTATTTACGGCTTCGGTTTTAACCTCGGTATTTTCTTCCATAAAATCTCCTATTTGCCCAGCTTGATTCTGGGGTCTACAACCGCATACATAAGGTCTGCAAGCAACGTGCCTATTACCGTCAACACGGCTATAAACATGTTGTAGCTCATTGCAAGGGGTACGTCGCCCTCCTGCAACGCGGCGTACGTCGCCTGACCTATTCCCGGAATATCGAAAACCGTTTCGGTTATCATCGCGCCGCCGAACAGCATCGGAAGCGTAGACGCAAGCACGGTTACAAGCGGTATAAGCGTATTCCTGAACACGTGCTTATATACAACCTTGCCTTCGGAAAGTCCTTTCGCGCGCGCCGTTCTTATGTAATCCGCATTGAGAACTTCCAAAGTGTTCGTCCTTGTGTATCTCATAAGCGAGCCTACGTCCAGAAGAACCATAACGGTTATCGGAAGTATCAAATGCCAGATTGTATCGCCGAAGCGTGTAAAGAAGTCTGCGTCCTGCGGCAGAATGGGAGAATTGAGTCCTCCCATTTCAAACCAGCCCAAATCCACGGCGAACAGCTTTATAAACATATTGCCGAGGAAGAACGACGGGAACGACATAAGCGTCATGCATATAACGGTTGTGGTATAGTCGAATTTGCCGTACTGGTTGCAGGCGCATTTTATTCCTATGGGGATAGCGATAAGCACCTCTATAATAAGCGAAACCAACGATATAGAGAAAGATATGCCCATTTTATCGGTAATAACGTCCTCTACGGGTATCTGATATTTGAAAGATATACCCATATCGCCTTTAAAGAAGTTGCCCAACCACTTGAAATAACCTGCAAAAATATTTCCTAAGCTGTTATTTACCTGGAAGTCGATAATATCTCCCGCTTCGTTGGTAAACAGTTTAAGGTCGTAGCCGTACATCGCCATTATGTTTTTCAAATCCTCGGCGGTCATGTTTCCCTGACCTATCGCAGGCGAAAACTTTTCTATAATGTAGTTGCCCGGCATCAGCCTTAAAAGAAAGTACAGCAACACGGATACGCCGAAAAGTATCAGCACCGCAAGCAGTAATCTTTTGATGATATACTTTAACATAAATTAAACGTAGTCGATCTCCCAGATTTTGTCAAACAAACCTATATTGTAGTTGGGGTTTTGTACAAGCGATTTAGCGCTTATGACGTTTTTGTTGTATACGCAGAGATCTTTACGCTGATAAGTAGGAAGCTCTACCGCAAGCTGCATAGTCAAATCAAGACAGTCCGCATAAATTTCCGCACGCGCGGACCTTGCCGCATTTTCGTCCGTGGAGTCTATTTCCCTTGCTCTTTCTATAAGGTCGCTCAGCTTACCTTCACCTGCTATAATGTCGTACTCGAATCTCCAGGTCGAGGAATCGTTCATTATATTTCTGTAGTTCCAGTTAAGAACGCTGGTAGCGCGGCTGTCCTTATGCCATACCTGATACATATCGGGGTCGATAGAGGACGACCAAGCCGCCGCCCATACCGCGAGGTTACCGGTTGTCATCTTTTTAAGCGCCTGTATATCAGTGCTTACCGTAATATCGAAGCCGAGAGCGTTAAGTCTGTCGCGCGCCTGGTTAAACATCGCGTAAGCGGGGTGTTTTGTAGTTTCGCCCGCAATGGTGAACGTAAATTTAAGTCTCGTACCTTTTTTGGCGTTCGCCATACCGGGCATCTCAAGCGTCTTTACGTACTTGCCGCCGCTCTTGGTGTAGCCGGCAGACTCTACAAGCGCTTCCAACTCCTTATCTACGGTCGTGTATTTGATTGTTTCATGCTGGTATTTATCCGCGTTGGCAACGCCCGCCATCAGGTTTCCCTGCGCGTCCTTCGGATAAGCCCAGGAAGTCGTCGACTGCGATCTGTAAACGGTATCGGCAAGACTGCTGGAGAAATAAGCTACCGTCATAGTAGTATCCATAGTCTTCATTATGGCGCGTCTTATAGGATATTCGGGAACGAATTTGGGGTTAATACCTACATAGCCGTAACCGCTGTTTGCGTAATCCGCTGAACCGAGAGACTTTCTGTTCGCCGTGACGAGAGACTGGTTATCGTAAGTAGCGTCGGGCGTACCGTAGTCGATTTCACCCTTTATAAGCGCTTCCATAATTTTGTCGCCGCCCATTACCTTATACCCGAACCCAAAGTCGTGAAATTATCGTTACGTGTAAAGTAAACAATGTTGTTGTGGAAGAAATCGCTTCTCGAAGGATTTTCACTGCCGTTATAGCTTGTCGCTTTGTAAGCGCCTGCGCCTACGGGCAAACCGTTTTTATCGATATGGTTTACTACTTTATCGTAGAAGTCTTTATTGCCCATGTCGACGCCGAACTTCGTAGAGCCGTTTGCATGCTCCGCGTCGCTGTAATCCACGCCGTTATATACGCCGGAATAGTAATGCATAGGCGCGACTACAAAGGAGAAGTTGTAAATAGCTTTGGGGTCGACGCCGTTTATAACTATTTTAACCGTATCGTGCTCGACGCCGTTAACCGTCTTTTTACCCGCCTTTATGCCGCTGATGGTTTTTACGACAAGCTCGCCCTGGTGGTTGTCTTTTATATCTTGGAAATACGAAGAACGTACTTCGCCGGTGAACGCTTCAAGTGCGCGTTCCGCAGTTGCCCACCACTGGACTATGTTGGTTATGCTGCTTTTTACGGTATACGCGGAAACAACTACGTCTACGCAATACTGCTTTTCAAGCTGTTCCTTTGCATATTCGACCGAGCTTCCCTGATTTTCGGGTTTAGCGAGGAATTCGTCGATTTTAGCCTGAGTGGTCGCTGCTGCTATTCCGTCGATATACGCCTGATGCACGGGCTCTTCGCCGGTAACCGAGTTATTGTCGAGTGTGGTGTAATATTTGCCGTTTTCGTCTTTGGGATTGTCCACGCCGCCCGTGGTTGTATTTGTTACCTCTTGAAGACGAACGATATTTTCGTTGAAAAGATAAGCCTGCCATGCCGCCGTGAAGCGGTGTGTATCTTTATAGCTTTCAGACCAGCTTGTGGAAACCGAGGTCCAGTCGGACTCCGCTTCTTCACGGAAAAGCTTGCATACGGTGTCGTAGTCCTTCTTTAAATTCTTATCGGAAGGTACGGATTCGGTTATACTCATATCCTCGGACCACTTGATAAGCGCGTCTATTCTGTTCTGTCCTTCGGTTACGAAGGTTTCCTCAAGACGGCTGTCCTGATCGTCCGCAATACTGGGGTCCTGCGAACGGTAAGCTTTAAGACCCTGTATGTCGGTTGAGTACATTGTCGACGAACCCGTATAAGCGGGGTCGAGATATACGTACAAATTGAACAGCACGTCTTTAACCGTAAGAGGTTCGCCGTCGCTGAATTTAATTCCGTTTTTGATTACAAACTCATATTCCGTTCTGCCGGACTGGATTCCTTCCGGAATTACAGAGCCTGTACCCTGTTCCTTGGCGTCGTAATAGGTTTTATTGTATTCCAAAACCGCCGTGGGCCAGTTTTCGCCGCAGACAAGTTTGCCGTCAGAGTCTACCGTAAGCATGGAAATCTGAGTCATGGAAATCATGTTGCCGTCGTTCTGCGACGTGTAAAAGAACGGATTGAAGTTACCGTCAAGCGCTGCCGTGGCAAGCGTTAACTGACGCTTTTCGGGGTCAAGCTTGGCCTTTTTACAACCTACGGCCGCAAGCATGGAACAGCACAGACCCGCGCATACAGCACCTTTTAAAAACTTATTCATATTTATGCCTCCTGATTTTTTCTTTCAATAACGTTTTGGCCGCCTACCGAAACATTTATAATATAATTTTTTACTTCCAAACCGTCGCTGTCGGCGATAAACTGAGTATCCGATACGTCCACGCCGAATATGAGATTGCCGCAGTCGTACACGCCGCCGTTGTTAACGAGATTTTTTATCAAGTCGTTCGCGCTCGGACAGGTAACAGTCATTTTTGCACCGTCTACGACAAAGCCTTCAAACTTAGCGCCCGCCGCAACCGAATGAGCAATGAGATACAAATCCGGCGGGTTGCCTGCGTCCGTACCCGTCCTCAAGGACATGGAAACGTTTACGTCGCGCAAAGTCAGATTTTTTATTACGGCATTTTCCGAGAATGCTCCGAATGCAGAATACGCACCGGCGGAAATTCTCGTTTGCGTATAATTCATATTTTTAAGCGTGAATCCGTTGCCCTCTATCTTTATATCGAAGCTTCCGTTATTGGGATAGAAAGCCGTTTTGCCGCAGTCTATGACCTTATCGGCATTGTCCGCCGCAAACAGATAAAAGCTTTTGCCGCTGTTAATATTGAGATTAAGCATATTTGCGACGTCGCCGCTGTTTCGTACTATTTCATACACGCCCGGGATAAACTTGGCATAAACCTGAACGAATTCCACATCTCCCTGCGGTCTTGCAACCGTGTCGTAGCCGAGATAAGGCTGCGTGCACGCCTCGTCTTTATACGTTTGCAAAAACGTTGCGTTGTCCGCCTTGAAATCGCAGCTTCTGGGCAGTGATTCGCCGTTCACGGTTGCGGTGTCGCTGCCCGTGCCGAAGTTTTGCGTATAAATTTCGTCGCCGTTTTTATAATCCTTTCCGTCGGAGGTTATTGTAAGCCCCTCGTCGCAGGCAATGACGTACTTGATATATACGTCCCTGACCCATTTGGCGCAGATATGCCAGTGACTGTTTTTGGGGATTTTACGGCTGAAATCCACTTTATTTTCGCTTATTGCGACGACGTTGTTCTTTTTATCTTCGAAAACGGGATTACCGTCGCCGTCGACCTGCGCATAATACCAGCCGGCGAAAACATAACCTTCCCTGCTGACGGGGTCGCCTTCTTTGCCGAAATCCGACGTAATGAAGGAGTCTTCCTTGTAATAGATATTTTTTACCGGAATACTGCTTATATCCGTTTTGTCGGAAAAGGTGCCGCCGTTGGCATAGTAAGTTACCTGTTGGTTTTTGGCGCCGTTTTTATCAAGAAACTCGTCAACGGACATTACGCCGACCGAACAACCCGCTATAAGCGCCGCCGCCATTACGGCAATTAGCATTGCAAGCGCAATTACTTTTTTCTTAATACTCATTTATTCCTCTTTTTACGCTTATTCTTTCGGTAAGTTTTCATCGTCCGCGTCTGAAACCGGTTCTACGTTTTCACTTTCTTCGGACGGTTTTGCTCCTTTTTTCAACTTTTTAACAAGGAACACAACGCCGACGGCTATTCCCGCAGCGGCAACAACCCCTATTATGGGACCGTAGATTACGGCGGGATTAATGCTTCCGCCCGAAGCCGCGCCGCCCTCAGATACGTGTATATCGACCTGAACGGTCTTTCCGCCGTAGCCGACGGTTACATACCTGTTGAGTTCCGTAAGCTCGCCCGAGCTTGATCCGACAACGGTAACGGTCATTTTGCTTGTGTCGGAGATAAGCTCAGTCGAGTAATCGTCGTAGGTTACAAGAAGCACAAGTCCCTTTATGTTGAACTTATCGCCCGTCTTATACTCGCGCTTGTAGTTGCTGCTTGCGTCTACGGAAATCCGATCAACCGTAACCTTTATGCCGAAGCGCGCCTTTACCGACTTCAATTCCGCTTCGATATCGGTAAGCTTCTTTATATTGTCTTCGCCGAGGAAACCGAGCTGTTTTTCACCCGTAATGGTATTGAATATGCCGTGGGCATATTTAACCGAATCCGAGAAGGCCTCGACAACCGCCCTGTTTTCGTCCGTAACGGGGAGAGAGTTCATCTCCTTTACTTTATCGGCGCTCATAAAACCTTCTATAAGGTTTTTGACGAGGCGGGTCGTATCGTCCATTATTTCCGCAATTATATTCTTTGTCGAGAAATAATTCGAATAGATATAATTTTCGTAACCGATACCGTTTTCGGGATAAACTATTGTAAGCTTAGCTACCTGTATGCTGGGCGGAACGCTTATTATATTATCCGCATGGTGCAGCATTTCGTCAACGAAGTTGGTGTAATACAGCGAGTTGAAAGCAGACATTCCGTTATCGAACCAATCCGCATAAAGCGTAGGCGCGTTTATGCAGTTGAAGTGATATTCCGTAACGCCGCTTGCGTAGAACGCGCCGCTGCCTATAGCTTTGACGCTGTAAGGGAAAACTACCCTTTTAAGCGAATTGGCTTTAACGCCCTTGAACGCGCCGCCCTGTACGGCTACCGTTCCTTCGAGAATTTGGAAAGTAGACGCACCGTCTGTCACTGAGGAAATAAAGTCGGAAGGATAGCAGCAAAGCTCGTATTCGCCGCTGTCTTTATTTCCGCTTATTATACGGTACAGCACGTTGGAGTAGACAAAGTAATCTTTATTACCCTCGTCGACGGTTATACCCGAAAGATTATCGGAATAAGCGAACGCGCCCTCGCCGAGTTTTTTGAGGGATGCGGGTATGACGACACCGCTCTCCTTTCCGCCCGAGAATGCCTCCGCGCCTATCTCCTCCGCTACGGGGAACGTAACGGACGAATAGCCTTTTGCCGATTTTTCGGGAAGACGGAACGCACCGACGCCTATAACCTTTGCCGAAGCAAGATTTAAATTTGCAATGGATACGCAGCCGGCAAAAGCGTACGCACCGATATTTTCAAGCGATTCCAAATTTACGGTTTCGAGATTTGCGCAGTTTTCAAATGCAAATATGCCGACCGTAGTAACGTTGTTGAGATTTACCGACGTAAGCGCTTTACAGTTTGCAAAAGCGTATCCTGCAAGCGTCGAACCGGAAATTTCGGGCAGAGATACCGCTTCGAGTACCGAACAGTTTGCAAACGCCGCAACTCCGATATTCAATGCCTGCGTTCTGCCGTCCGCAAAATTAAGCGTGCGGAGCTGTGCACAGTTTGCAAAGGCGTACGCGCCTATTTCCGTCACCGTCGACGGAACCGTAACCGAAGTTAACCGAGAACCGTAGAACGCGTATTCGGGAATATAGCTTATATTGCCCAGGAAAGTCACTTCGGTCAATGCGCTGTTCATGAATGCGCCCGCCCCTATAGACGTAACGCTTGACGGAACGGTAAGCGCAGTAACTTTACTGCCGCTGAATGCGGAGGAAGCAATTGCCGTAGTGCCGCTTCTCAAAGTGTAGTTGGAAGAAGTTACGTCAGAGGCGTCCACCAGCGTTGTGCCGGAATAAATCGCGCCGTAGGAATCGACGTCGTCGACGGAGGACATTTTGGTGCCCTCGTAAATTCTTATACCCTTATTTACTACCGTTGAAAGATTGTTTACCGCCGCCAGATTGGAGCAACCGGCAAACGCCCTGTCGCCCAGATACTGAACGGTATGGTTTTTGAAATCTACGTTTGTCAGCGAAACGCAGTTCATGAACGCCTGCGCGCCTATATTGAACTCGATATTACGCGTTTCACCGGCGGCTTTCTCGAAAACGACGCTTGTAAGCCCGCTGCCCGCAAAGGCGTTAGCCGAAACGTTGGGGGTGCTTATTGTTATATCTTTAAGAGACGTACAGCCGGAGAACATATTTTCGCCTATGGCGGTGTAATATGCCGTTTTGACTTCGTTAAGAGACGTGCAATCCTTGAATACCGAATGTCCGCTTACGTGCAAACCGGTCAAATCCGCTGATTTAAGCGATTTGCAGCCTTCGAACGCGCTGTAATACATGGTGCCTATGGCGTCCATCTTTATAACTTCTTCCAGACTTGTACAGCCGAGGAATACGCGGTTATCCAGCGTTATTTTCTTGACGTTTGTCAAATCCACTACTCTGAGCGAAGTACAGCCCGCAAATGCCCTCTTTCTGATATTGGTCAGACCGGAGTCGGGTACAGGCAACGCTTCTTCCGATACGAAGTAAACTTCTTCCAGCGCGGTACAGTTTATAAAAGCTTTTTCGCTTATTTCCGTGACCGTTTTGGGGATTACAAGCGTCTTCATCGTCGTGTTGTCTTTAAACGCTTCTTCCCCGATAGTCATAATGGTTTTGTCCGCGGGGATAACGACGTGTTCTTCCGAACCGTGATAACGCGTCAACTCGTTATTGGAAATGGAGAAGGGGTCCTGTACGTTTAACTTGACTATTGCCGCATAGTCGCGCGACATTGTTTGACCGTTAATAACGGGAACAGCAATAATGGTTGCGGAGCCGCGCTTGTTTTTGGTGGTAACCACGCCCGACTGCGTTACCTCCGCTATATCGGGGTTGTCGCTGGTCCAGTAAGTTCCTATTTTGGAAAGCGGGTAATACCAGTTGTCCGCAAGCACTTCGAGCGTGAAAGTTTTTCCAGCATGTACGCTTACCGTTCCGGAGGCTTTCTGCTGGCTGTAACGCGAGTTTTCTATTACTCCGAATGAAAGCGTAGGCGTAGGCAGCGTAAGACCCTTGTCTATTACGTGTACCTTTACCCTTTTAATTGTGCCGTTTCCGACGACGGTTACAACCGCGTCGCCCGTTCTTTTACCGAAGATTTCGCCGTTCTTTATATCTATTACGTCGTAAGAGTCAAGCGACCAGGTAAAGTTAGATGCGTTGGCGTCGCTGCCGTTGTCGAAAGCAAGCTTGATTTTATAAGCTTCGTTTACGCCTATCGTCACTTCGTCGGGTCCGTCCAGCTCGAAGCTGTCGGGAAGATTGCCGCTGTTAGACCTGTTAATGTTTATCGCATAAACGCAGTGGTTTAAAGCATAGTCGTCTATCTCGACGTAGAGATTGCCCTTGTATTTATCGAAAATATCGGTTATCTCTATAGAAACGGTTGTCGTACCGTTTTTGTTTGCATTGTATATGGGGGTTATATAATCCGTTACAAGATGAAGCTCTGCTGCGGAAGAAACGTCCTCCCTTTCGCTGTAACAGAGAATTACGGCCTGAGCGTAGTGATTATCGAATACGTCGAGGTCGAGATAAACGCTCTGCTTCTGTTTATTGTTGGAGTCGGTGTAATCGCGGTATCTTATGCGGCTGTCTACAAGTATGGGAGCCTCGTAGTCCACATAGAACGACATGGAGAAAGTATTGTCGTCGTTTATCTTGCTTTCGTCCGCCGCGTCCGATTCCTTAAAGAAGAAGTGATAATTTATCTCATACTTTCCGTTAGATTTCAGACCGAGTTCTTCGGGCGAAAGCTCCATAAGGACCTGTGCGGGACGTGCCGAGCCGCCGCCCGAATAGGCTTTGTTGACGCGGTAAACGTTATTACTTAAAATGACTTCACCCGTAGCCGAGTCGATCACGTCGTACGTTACAAGCTCTGCATTTCTAAGCAGACCCGCATACAAAGCGTTTATCGAATCCGCCGTCATGTAATTGCTGTTGGAATCCTCGTCCTCTCCGTTTACGTTGAAGCGGGAAACCGAGCAATGCTCCATATCGGTATAAATCTGCTGAGCGTTGGGGTCCTGCGTAAAGCAGTAACTGCCGAGGGGTATCGAATATTTATTGTTTGTGTAGCTTGCGTAAGCCTGCGTAGCCCAGACGCGCGCCTTGGGCTTTGCATTTTCCAATATTGACGTATCCTGCTCCGCTTCCGCCAGATAATACGCGTCGAAGTCGAGCATGGGCGCCGCTTCCCAGTCGCCGTAGAAGCCCATAAAAGGCAGGGTAAGCGCGCACTGGTTTTCGGTAAGGGATTCAAGCTGAAGGAAGCCCTCGACAAACATGCCGTTAATAAAGCTGGTATTAAGATAACGTTTATCTTCTTCGGAAAGGGTAAGCGTACATTCAACCGCGGCGTTTTCACCCGCGCCGAGCGTTATTATTCCGTCGGAGGACAACGGCGAGCCGTTTATCTTCCAGACGGGACTGCCGTCCATAAGGTATGCTTTTTCCGCGACCGAATTTTTATCCTGCGAGAGAGACTCGGTCATGAATATCGATTTTGTTTTGAATTTAAGCGTTTCCGTGCCGAAATTCTGGACGTAGAATTTAAGCTTGTAAACTCCGTTTTTAGCCTCGTCCTCTCCCAACTCTATCTTTGGACGGTTGTCCTCGGCTGCGCCGAAGTCCACTCCCTCCAAAGTATACAGATAGGCTTTGGTACCGAAAACGTTATCCAGCGTCGCAAGTCCCGCACCCTGTTTTCTGGGGGAATAGGGCAGACCGCTTTCGTCATATACCACCTGGGCGGTACTCATTACAAGCTGATTGATGCGCTGGTTAAGCTGAACGTTATTCCAGTCCGGATGCTGTAATTTAAGCTGACTTCTGACAAGCGCGACAAATCCCGCGAGGTTGGGCGTCGCCATGGAAGTACCGCTCATTTCCGCGTAGCCGCCGGCAACCGTGGAGGTTATTTCGCCGCCGTGCGCGGTTATATCCGGCTTAAGCTTTAAATCGGGCGTGCTTCCCCAGGACGAATAATCGTTCATGTAGGGACCTGCGTAATATTCGGAATTAAGCTCTATCACGCCTGTTTTGATGTTTTTGTTATTTTCGTTTTTCCTGAGCTTCTGACCTGCTTCCTGAGAAACGAATATCGCCGGGATAGGGTCTACCAAATCGCCGAGAGACATTCTGACCATACCCGAAACGTTGTTGTCTACTATTACCGCGTCCGCACCCATAATCTGGGCAAGCTGAACTTTTTCCTGAAAGTTTGTACTGCCGCGCTTAACAACCGCGATTGTGGGACCCTGAGACTTGTCGGCAAGCTCTTTTAATACGTCAGTCGTATAATCCTGCGCCTGTCCGAAGCCGCCTACGTTTACGTATTTGAATGTTTTGCTTTTTTCGCCTTTTAACAGTTGCTTTATAAAATCGTACCGCTCACCGTTGGCATTGCTGGACTCGTTGAAAAATATAGCGTCCTTACCGTTGGCTTTAATAAAAGGTGAAAGCTGACCGTTGATACTCGCGACGGAAAGCGCGCCTTCGAAGGTTGAAGGAGAACCGACCGTACCGGAGTCGGGATTGGTTGCAAGGTTTGTACCGAAGTCGCTGCCGAAGCCTGCGCTGTAATCGTTGCTCGCCGCGCAGATAAGGCTTATGCCCTCCGTTTTAATGCGCTTGTAAATAGCGGCAAGCTGCTTACCCTCGTCGTCGCTGCCGAGGCAGTCCGACGAGAAACCCGACGTTGTGCCGAGGCTCATGTTTATTACGTCTACACCGAGGTTAACGCAGTCCTCCAACGCCGCAATTATATTTTCCGACGTGGCTCCGCCAAGTTCTTTGCTTTCGAAATCGTCGGTAAAAACTTTGCAAATTACAAGCTGGGCGTTGGGCGCCGAACCGAAGAAGGGCGAATTGACGACGTTACCGTCCTTGTCCTTATAGCTGTCCGCATGACCGGCAACTATACCGGCAACGTGCGTGCCGTGCTGTGAGTACGAGGGGTAAACGTCCGCGTCCTTGTCCGCATAATCGTACGCGAAAGGAACCTTTTCGCTTACCCACAAATCGTCCGCGTCTATCGTCTTGCCGTTTGCGGCGGAAAGCTCTACGGCTTTGAAATCTTTATTGTCAAGCTTTGCTTCCAACTGAGCTTTATCGAGACCGAGCGTCGACGGCATGTATTTTGTAAACGCTTCGTGAGTGTAGTCGAGACCGGTGTCGAGAATGGCGACGGTCATGCCGCTGCCGTCTATACCTTTGTCGACGTATTCGGACGAATCGTAAATACCCGTTGCATAAACCTTGCTTATATCGGTTACGCCGTTATCCGACGCTATCGCTTCGGGATAGGCGTACCGCTCGGAAACGAACGCCGCTTCAACCGACGGAATAGACTTGATTTCGCTGATATACGCCGTATCGACGGAAACCGCCACCGCATTGGTTACGGTGCTGTAAGTGTACTGCACTTTGTAGTCGATACCCATTGCGGACAGATTATTCAGAAAATTCGTCTGAGACTGCTTTATCTTTTTAAGAGTCCTTCCGCCGTCGTATCCGTCGAGATATTCAGAAGCGGAAACGCCGTCGGGCATACTGTCAATCACGCAATCGGTGTCAAGCGTGACTATTACCGTCTGCGTACCGAGAGACTTCGTTTTGAAGCCGGCGTTTTCCAATACTGAGGTGCTGAGGTTCTGCGTCTTTATAGCGGATAAATCTATTTTGCCTGTCACGTCCTCGAAAGAGACCTGAGAAGAAGTTTCCACAGAGGAAGTTCCTGTTTTTTTACCGCCGTTCTGCGCAAAAGCGAACACGTTGCCCGCCACGAAAGACGCGGTCATTACCGCCGTAAGACACAATGTTGCGGTGCGGCGCGCACTTATTCCTTTGATTTTTTTAAAACTCATATAACTTTCCTTAATAATACTGTCTGTTTACACGTTTTTAGCTGTTATTGTAAGAGAATATACATTCTGCAACAATGTGTTGCTGTACTCGACAAAGACGTATACTCCCTCGTACTTTTTGCCCTGCGCGTCCGTGAGAACAAAAATATACGAATTGTTTTTTTCCTCGATTTTTTCGATATCGTAAGTGTATACGGCGCCCGTGGTGGAAGTTATTTTTCCGAAGCCGTCGAAGGTGTACTTGATTTCGGAATTCTTACCGTCCACGACATATCTGCCGTAGAATTTGTCGACTTCCTTCAAATCGTATCTTTCGCCCCACTTGGAAACGTATTCGCCGTTCGCCGACAGAATGAAGCAATAAACCAATTTCTTTTTTACGCCGTTTACAACGGTTATCTCCGTGTCGGTGAACACTATTGTTTCGCCCACGAAATTATAGACGAATTTGTTCAAAGGAGAGCCGTCCTTATCGAACAGCATTGCCGTACCGCCGTCCGCGTACTCCGTATTACCGAGACCGTCCATTGTTATTTTCTTGCCGTCAGCCGCATTGTATACGCCTATATAATTATCTTTAAGCGATACGGGTATGCAGTGCGAGGCAATGGATAAGCTTTTGTCCAATCCCAACTGCAACTCTGTGCCGGTACAACGTAAATAATACTTGACGTTATTATATTCGAACTCCATTAAGCCGTCTGTATTGTACTTGAATGTGACGTACGTATCTTCAACCGTGCCGGTCGCCGTAAGCGTATGACCCGTTTTGCCTATGGTCATAATTCTTTCAACGCCGTTGTTGTCGCCTATAAGCCACCTGCCCTCGAAGCCGTTGTTGACGAAAAGCTTTTTGCTGCCGCCAAGCGACAAATCCCACAAGCCGTCGCTACCATTGGTTATACTTCCTGTCGCGTCGCCGGATATCGACAAACCGGAAGAATTTACCTTATAGGTATATACGGTTTTGACGCCGTCTGCGTCCGTAACGGTCATTTTACCGCCCGAAGCAAGCTGTCCCCTGCCGTCGAATTTATAAACGTTGCCGCTTTCGTCAGCAAGCTCGAGTGCGTGCCAGCCGTCGCGTTCTTCAAGCATGAAGTCATCGCCGGTGTCCTTATTGGTAATATCTATCTTACCCGTCTGCTCGTTATAGCTTATGGCATATTCCACGCCGTGATATACGAACGAACCGGAAAGAGTATGGTTTTCAAGCGTATAAGAGCCCGCGGTTATGCCGTTGATAGTAACTACGCCTTTTACGGACGTATGAAGCAGGTTGCCGTTTAAATCGTAAGAGCCGAATCCGTTGAACTGAACAAGCTCCATTCCTGTTTGTTCGCTTATCCAAATGCCGTTGAATTCGTCGTAAAGACAGAAGGTTATTGCGGGATTTTCCAGCTCGGGATAATTTGTATGAGAGTAATCTTCCGAAGGATAAAGCGCGTCAAGCGTATCGGCATCGTACATAACGCCGAAATTATCGGAATATATGGAACCTGACAAAGTACCTTCCGCCGCATTGAATATAAGGCGTGCGAAAATAAAGTCTGCATCGTAGAACACAAGCGTCGTAGCATTATCATAAACCAAAGCTTCGTACGTAAGGACGTATTCGGCAGAGCGGTAAATCGCAGTCGCATAGCCGTAGCCGTCCTTGCTTATTCCGTCCAGAACAAGCTCTATCGGCTCCAAATCTTTGGTGTTGAAGAACTTCCATCTGCCACTGAAGCTGTTTTCTTTATAATAAGTTTGGGTATAAGTTCCGTCGCCCAACACAAGCATGCCGTTCGCGTCGAAGCTGCCCGTATAATTTTTTCCGCCGTGCGTGAAAGTTATTTTTCCGCCGCTGACCGTATAGGTACCGCTTTCAGCACTTCCGTCCGTTACCGTCTTGTTACCGTTCGCGTCGTAGCCGAAATGCTCGTAAGACCAGTTGCCCTTACCGTCGAAAGTATATTGCTTATTAGAGCCTGCGGCAGTCTCCCACGTACCGACAAACCCGTCTATAAGCGTAACCGTCACGCCGTTGACGCTGACAACCTTACCGCCCGATAAGACGACCGTAAGATTATTTGACGTAGTAAGCGTGTTTCCGCTGACAGTGTAATCGAATTCAACGCCCGCGGAGGTTACGCCCTTACCGTTCTCGTAGAAGGTGTAAGACGCGTCGCCCGCATAATATGTGCCGTAAGTAAATCCGCTGACGGTTCTGACCGCTATAAGGGGGTTGTCGGATGAGTAAACTCCGTCGCCGGCAACCGTAGCGTTTATTGCGTTCATTACGCCGTCCGTTACCGTCGCTTTACCCGCAAGGTAGGTTACGCTGTTGTTCATTACCACCGCAAACGCAGGACAATCGAAAAGAGTAACGTGTTCTCCGTCGAACGTATAATAAGAAGTAAATATCAGCGCGCCGTTGCGGTAGACAAGGTCGCCGTTTGCCTTAAGCTCTATATTTACGCCGTTGTTGTCATCCAACTGCAAATAATACGTGCCGACCACGCCGGAATAATCCGCAAAGCCGACGTAAAGCGTGATATCTTTTACGGGTACGTAGCCGTAAGGAACTTTATCAGTCAACTCCGGATCGAAGTAATATCCGTAAGAGCGCAGTCCGTTGTCCGCGTCAAGGAATTCCGCAAAGCCGTCTTGCTGTAAATTCCAAAGCGACATGGGCAAATAAACGTCTTCGGCGTTGACCGTCACCCGGGTCGACCCGTCTATTTCGTTCCCTTTAAGGTCGAAAACTATATTGTAACTGAAATGCGTTTCCTCGGAAGAATGGTTTATGACGGGATACTCCCCTTCGCCGAACTTCCAGTCGACCTCGTTCCATCCGAGATATCCGATAAAGAAAGCTTTGTTGTAAACCCCGTCGCCTTTTACCTCGTTATTCATCAAAACCGCCTTCTGGGTTTCGACGTAAAACTCTCCGCCCTCGGCTTTGAATGCCGCTATACCGTCTGCGGCCGCATACTTATCGCCGTTTACGGAATAAGCGAAAGGCGTTTCCCCCGCGCCGAAGCAATTGTAAACTATGGTATCGCTGTCCATGAAGCCCGCAATGCCGCCCGCATAAGCGTAAGCAAACTGTTCGTTGTTGCCCATAACCAAAGTTTCACGGCTTGCTGCTGAAACGTATCCGGTATTATAGCAGTTGCCGACGGAGCTGTTTGCGCCCAATATGCCGACTATGCCGCCTACGTTCATCGCACCGCGGACTTCGCCCGTGTTGTACGAGTTGAGAATGAAGGAGCTGGTTCCCCTGTTAAGAGAAGCAAGGTAACCGGTAATACCGCCCGCGGCATATATTCTACCCGAATAACCCGTAATGTTTACTGCCGAGCTGCACGAACGTACTGCCGAATAGTACCTGACGGAAGTATCCGCCGCGGCAGTCTGGTACCCAACCAAACCGCCGGCAAAAGCGGGAGAATCGGCAGCCGCCGTAACTTCTATTTTACCGCTTGCGGAACAGCCCGTCAAAGTAGCGCCTACGGAATATCCGACTATACCGCCGACCGCAAAGCTTTTATCGTTCTTGTCGTCTCTGCCGCCTATTATCGTAGCGGAAGTGACGTCCGCGCTTATTTCGAAATTTTCTACGTTGAGATTATAAATATTCGCCGCTCTTGCACCGACAGCCGCCCCCGCAAAGCCGAAAACGCCTATATAGGGCGTGAAAACGTTCATATAGACTTCCTGGTCTATGACGTAATCTTTAATATGATAATTGGAAATCGTATAACCGTTACCGTTGAAATCGCCGTAGAAGAATGCGCTTTGGGTAGCGACTAAATCACCTATTATATATAACTGCTCGCCTTTAAGATCCAAATCGTTGGTCATTTCGTAATATGCGCCGCGGAAATCTATACTGCTGGAAAACGAGTCGGTGTTAACGTATGCCGCAAGATAATAAAGGTCTATGGGCTTGGAAATTTTAAAAGGATTGGCAGCTGTGCCCTCGCCGCCGTCGTCCCTGAGGGTGAACGCCGTATCCTGTTGCAAACCGCGCACCTGAATTTTTACGTTGCCCGTAACTTCCACTGTGTAAACGCCGTTATCGTCGGGCCAGATTATGGTTGTATCTGCAAGCACGATAATTCCTTCCTGCGGGTTAACGGGCGCGCAGTAAACGCTGGGTCTCAGCGTGAATTTAACCTGCGTTCCGTTTTCGAGGACGGTCACCTTATTTACGTCCACGTCGTCGCTGTAATAGTAGACGCCGTTTTCTATGCTTTCTCCAACGTTGTTGGAATCGTCCATGACGTTGACGGTTGTATCGAACTCAATCGTATATTTTGCCGTCGCATTGGATACGGTTATCAGAGTATTGGAATTAACCTTATATTTATATACGCCGTCCGCGTCGCACGTCAAAACTGCGCCGTTAGCGCGTACTTCGGGCGCGTCGCCGCTGATATTTACCTTATTTTCGTCTATTACAAGTTTAAAATCGACGGTATAACCCTTTTTAACTTCCGCACCGTCTACTACTTCGCTGACGTATTCTATTCCCTGTATGCGTTCGAAATTCAAAACGCAGTATTTCGGCGCGCAAGCCACGGCAAGCCCCGCACACACGAGACAAACCGCCAACAATACCGATACAAGAATCTTTTTCATCTATATCTCCCGAATTGAACGTATGCCTTAACGGCACACTTTCACTCTATTTATTTATCAATCATTATACAATATACCGAATAAAAATACAACTGTTTTATACTCGATTTAACCAAAAAACTACAACGTATTTTATAAAATAACGAATTATTAATTATTATTACCGTTTACGTACAGCCAAATGACCGCACACAGCATTAATTTGTGCCGAAAATGGTAAAAAATGCCTGTTTGACGGTTATTCATTGTAAATGTATAAATGTATAAAAAATATTCGCCCACGGGTTGACACAGGCTTTACAGCCGCGTATAATAATTCCGGAAGGTAAAAAACAATGAAAAACAAGACCGCCTTTAAAAATTTCCTCAAAAAATACGGCGTAATCACTTTGGGATGCATAATTTACTCTTTGGGCGTAACGCTGTTCCTCAACGCAAACAATTTGGCGTCCGGCGGGGTTACCGGCATTGCTATAATATTGGATTACGTGATAAACGTAAAATTTCTAAGTACCGGCGTTTTGATAATTATTATCAACGTCCCGCTTTTCATACTCGGCGCTATTTTTTTCGGAAAAAACTTCACTCTGTCCACGCTGTTTTCGACTTTGCTTTCCTCGGGTCTGATAGAAGTATGGGAAATCGCTTTCGGTAAATACCTGCCCATAACGCAGAACGTGCTTATTTCCGCCGTTATAGGCGGCACGCTGTTCGGACTGGGGCTTGGGCTTATTTTCAGAATGGGCAGCACAACGGGCGGAACGGATATCCCCGTAAAGATACTAAGGAAAAAATTCCGTTTTATAAAGACGGGCGTAATATCTATGGCTATAGACGTCTGCATAATTGCCGTTTCCGCACTCATTTTCAAGGACTTCGAGCTGGCGTGCTATACCGTAATTTCAATTGTGGTATTTACGCTTACGTTCGACTGGGTGCTTTACGGCGGAAACTCGGCAAAGCTTGTTTATATTATCTCGACGGACGAAAAATCCGCGCTTATCAGCGACAGAATTTTGAAAGAGCTTGACATCGGCGCCACTTATGTGGACGGGGAAGGTGCTTACACGGGCAACGACAAAAGAATTATTATGTGCGCGGTGAAAAATTTCCTTTACCCCAAACTGAGAGATATAGTGAAAGACGCCGACCCCGAAGCGTTTATGATAGTTTCCTCCGCAAAAGAAATTTACGGCGAAGGCTATAAAAACCATAACGACGACGACCTTTAAACAAAACTTAAAAAGCGCGGCATTGAATGCCGCGCTTTTTTTATTTTTAAGCTTTATAAAATTGAAAATTATTTGCGTCCCGCTATCAAGTCAACCGGCTTGTTGCGTAAAAGTTTTATAATAGGTATTGCCACGCCGACGGCAACAGCAATTACCGCAACAGCCGCAAGCACGGCAAACTGGCGTATACCGAAGCTTATAAGCACAGCCTCAATACCGTATTCCTTTGTAAACACGCTGTTCAGAATAACCGCACCGACCGCCGCCAATACGGTAGAAACAGCAATTACTCCTGCGGTGAGAATACCGTTTTCCGCCGCAAAAATTTTAACCACGTCCCCGCGCGACGCGCCCAGCGCGCGCAGAATACCGATTTGCCGCTTTTTATCCACCACTACGCCGCTCGTATAGTACAGTACAAACAGCGCCGCAATTACCGACATGCCGACAGAAACCCATAAGAATATCTTTGGCAATACGGACATTACGTCATCAGTCGTTTCGAGCACCGCCGTCACATCATTGCAGACCTCGCAAATGCTTATTACTGTCTTGTCGGCAAGCTTTACTTCTTCGAAAGCAAATCCCTTTACGTTTGCATAGTCGTCGGCACGGTTTTTCCCGAAGGGTGCGATTATGCGCGAAATACATTCTCCGCTCTCCTGCTCACCCGAATACACGTCCTTCGCATAGCCGGGAGCAAGAAACAACGTGTTATGCATGCCGTACTGCAACAAATCCCAAAGCCGATTCGAAGCCGCGCTGTAACTGTTGTCGTCATTATAGAGTATGTTGCCGAAATAATCCGTGTCCAGCCCCGTATCCAGAATGCCGACCACCTTAAATTCGGAATCGGAAATATTAATGGTTTTACCTATCAGATCTTCATACCCGCTTATTGCAGTTACGTCATCGGCGGTAAAGTTAAATTTCCACTCGGCAAGGTAACCGAATTTTTTAAATCCGTTGAAAAGGTTTATCGGAAGAACAACCTCTCCGTATCCTGTCGGGTAAGCGCCGCTTAAAAGTTTAAAACCGTAAGCGGAAACAAGCGCGTCGTCCAACTCCGTAAAACCGCGAACCGTAAAACGCCGATCCAAAACGTTTCTCGGAAAGGCAAGCGAAATAATCTCATTGCCGTCAAAGCCGTCGTAAATTTTGTCCGCTCTGCCGCCCTTTATTTTACTTTTGACGAAATCGTACTCGCTTTCGGAAAAATTCCCGTAAATATTATATATCTCTGCGCCCGACGTATGAAATTCGGTAGAATTTTTGCAGTAAGAAATATGGTCGGAATTATAAAGATACATCGTCTTTGTAAGCGACTCGTATTTATCGTAAGCGCTTCCCGTATCCGCTATGCCGACACAGGCAAAGGTAATTATACATATCAGAACGCATAAAGCCAGCCTTATGGGTTTGGCGATAAGATAACCCGCGCCTATACCGAAAACGTGCTTTGCCGGCAATGCGCCGCGCTTCTCTTTTTTATTTTCCGCCGCATTCTCAGCAGTATTTGCCTCATCGGTCAAAGGCGAGCTGTCGGAAAGTATTTCGCCGTCTTTAAGCTCTATCACCCTGTCGCCGTATTTTTCGGCAGACTCTCTGTCATGCGAAACTACGACTACAAGCGTGCTTCTGCTTATATCCTTTAAAAGAGTGAAAATTTCAGCACCGGTTTCGCTGTCCAGCGCGCCCGTAGGCTCGTCGCAAAGCAACATTTCGGGTTTTTTTACCAGCGCGCGGGCTATAGCCACGCGCTGTTTCTGCCCGCCCGAAATACTGTTGCACTTATGCTGCGCGTATTCGTCCAAACCGACAGCCCGCACCGCTTCCGCAACGCGTTCCGCAGTTTGCTTTTCGCCCTGCAAATCCAATGCAAGCGCAATGTTGCGGTTTACCGTGTATTCGTCAAGAAGATTATTTTCCTGAAAAACAAACCCCGCAAAGCGGTTGCGGTAATTATCGTAATCCTTAGCGGTAAAGTTCTTCATCGACTTGCCGCCGACAATTACGTCGCCGCCGTCGAAGCCGTCCAATCCGCCCAACAGATTCAACAGCGTGGATTTTCCGCAGCCCGACTTACCGAGTATGAAAACCATTCCTGCATCGGGCAGATTAAAGCTTACGCCTTTAAGCGCTTTAACCTCGGGATTATTTTTAACCTTGTAGGTTTTTGTTAAATTACGGATTGTTATAGCCATTGTTTGTCTTTACGTTACCCCCAGCTGTGTTTATAGGAAATTTATTATTTTCTTTACTTATGTATACGTTGATAGTACATTCCCTGTTGTACCAAGTATCTGCGCCGCCGCCCGTCGCGCCGTATCTTATCGTACATCCCATATTACCGTTTGAATCATAAACAAATCTGTTTAAATCTGTTGCTTTGAAATAAACAGTAACTTTGCCGTATTCCTTGACGAGTGAATCGCCACCGTACTCGAATTCAACACGATGAATAAAATCGTTATATCCCGTTGCGCCGTAAGGATAAAGAAAAACTTGTTGATAACCTTTATCCTTTTCCTTCATTTCGAATTCAACAGAAATAAAAGCATACTGATAACCGTGATTTTTGAAATCCGAAGCGGTCAGAAAGCTACCGTTCCAAGTAAAATCATCATATTTCTGTTTAAAAGGACCGGAGTCTGTTATTTTATATTCAGTGGGTCTTGTAACGCCAGTATAGTATTCTTTCCCTGCCAACTCTTTAAAAATTTCTTCCTTTTCAGCAGGCGTCAATGTCAAGGCGTTAGCTACTGTACCTATAACAAATGTGCTGCAAAAAATCAGAAATACACATATTACAAAACAAACAAAGTTTATTTTTTTTAAATTCTTAAATTTTATGATTTTCATTTTTTATTCTCCTTTATATTAATCAAATTTTAATTTTTAGTTGCTCATTAAATATTTATTTATTACAAAATAATTCTTACCACATAAACTTTATTCTCCGTTTAATTTTTTAAATCAACTAAGTTATTCACTTGATTTTTCTCAATTTAAAGCAGGTGCTTTCTAATAGCCTTAATCGCAGTGTCGGCGATAAGGCGCGAGCCGCGGTGCGTGGGGTGAACGCCGTCAGCCGAATACTCGGTATAAGGTATAGATTCGGCAAGTCCGTTGAACATTTCGTCGTAAGCGACAAACTCGTCGCAAAGCTTGGGCGCAACCGTGTCGATTATTTTAAGCTCCTCGTTGAAAAGCTTGCGCATTCTAAGCTTATCCGGTGCGGGTAATAAAAACGGTTCCAGAAAAATAATAACTATGCCCGCCTCTTTAATGCGCGTCAAAAGCTCGGTCAAGTCGCTTTCGAATTGTTTCAGGTTAAGCTCTTTGCCGTACTTGAATTTGTGCAGCGTGTTGTTTACGCCTATCATTATGACGGCTGCGTCGGGTTGCAAATCTATCACGTCGCGCTGAACGCGCGCCAGAAGGTCGCAGACCTCGTTACCGGAAATTCCTTTATTTATAAGCTCGATATCCGTATCGGGATAAATAGGCAAAAGCTTGTTCGCCAAAATTTTAACAAAACCGTTGCCGAGAGATTTTGTATCCTCCCTGTTTCTGTCGCAATCCGTGATGGAATCGCCTAAAAACACTATTCTCATATTCTTCACTACCCTTTGGAATATTTTACCACAAAGTCGGCGCTTATGCAACAATAAGAATAAATTATTTTTTAAAATGGGCGAATTAATGCTTTGACAAACAAATAAATTTATGATATAGTGAAATCCGTCGGTATGCGGAAGTACCCAAGTGGCTCAAGGGGCTCCCCTGCTAAGGGAGTAGTGCGGGAAACTGCAGCGAGGGTTCAAATCCCTCCTTCCGCGCCAATAAGGGCGTAAGTTGATTTTGTTCGACTTACGCCCTTATTTTTTTAAATTCGGTTTAAACTGTCGTCTTTTTAAATTAAAAGTTTATAATTTTAAAAAGCGTACAAAAATTTACGTCAGAAAACGTCCAACCGTATTTACTTATTGTCGTTGAAAAGTTTTCGTAAATTTTGATATACTTCGTTACATATCAAGCAATCTTTTTCGGCGCGGTGCGCACCTTCTACGGATACCGTTTGTTTCTATATCGACAACGGTATAATCGTCGGGAAACTCCCACAAGCTTTTGCCCTTGAATTTGCGTTCCATTTTCGCCGTCCTCTTTCGTTTATATATGTTATCCGTTTATCTGCTTATAGCAAAGGGACATCTCTTTCGAGATGTCCTTATTTGCTAAGCCGCAGTCATTAAGCAGAATAGCTGTTTTTTAAGTAAAGCTCGCCGAGCGACGCATTCACTCCCGCACCGTACGCGGTTGCGGAAAGAACGTCTTTTAACTTATCGAGAGAAACAGCCGAAACCGTAAACGGCGCCAAGCCGTCCGCAGTGTGCCAGGAAAAGTTTTCCGTGCTTAATATGTTGGGATTGTTGTTGGTAAATTTGTTGCCCGCGTCCGAAGAAGAACCCACGTAAACGTCGCCGTCGCCGATCCTGTCGTAGCTGCAATTTACAAGCTCGTATCCGCCCTTTACCAATTCCGCGGTATTGCTGTCGTTGTTTTTCAGTAAAGTGTCAATGCCCGAATAAATACAGTTTTCCGCCCTTACGCTTCCGCCGTTGCCGCACACTATGCCCTGCGACACAAGCGCGCACTTCCATTTGGAATTAACCGCAGCCACAAGCGAAGCGGCATTTAAAGCCTTCAGCTTAGAGCGGTAAGCGTAATATTGGGAATTATCCACGATGCAGTTGTACATATAAGCGTTTCCGCCGCGGAGTTTCGGAAGTCTGTCCTCCAAATTTTTAAACGTGCAGTTTGCAAAGGAAACCCGAAGTTTTAAGTTATATTCGTATTTATCGCCGCTGTCGCCGCACAAAAAGCCCTTTTTCTGGGGAATTGCAAGTCCGTATAAAATATCCTCGAAGGTTGCCCCGCCGTTGCGCAGCGCCTTGTAATACAGGCAGCCGTTGCCGCCGGACTGATAATCGCTTTCAATCGCGGACATCATTTTATAGATATAACCGTCCGCGTCGTCGCTGCCCGCGTTGAATTTACACCAGCTTATGTGCAGTCCGTTGCCGCCGTCCGCGCCGTAGGGCGCACGGAAAGCGACGCCCGCGTTAGCCGAATAATCGGGGTTGGAATAGTCTATTTGCCCGTCGTAAGATTTGCCGAAAGTGCAATGGTCTATCCAGACGTAGCCGCAGAAAGCTATTTTGAAATACGCCCAGCCGTGCCAGTCGTAGTCGCCTACGGCGGAAGCGGTTGTAAGCGGAGAATCCTCCCACTGCCAGATTTCGTCGAATTCCAGATTCCTGAAAACCACGTTGTTGTCGCTGGTCAGCTTAAAGCCGCAGTGAGTTAGCTTAGCTCCGCTTTTCGAATACACGAGAAGGTCGGACGTATTTTCCACTTTAATCTGCGAAATACCGTTTTCCTTTACGGTATCGGAATTGAAGTCGTTAATATGCTTGGACATAGTCTTTCTTGAAAAGTCTTCGACAATGCCGCTGCTTTTTGCCGCCGCGCTCAGTTTTTCATAACCGAGATTTAAGTCGTTTTCTATTTCTATGACGCGGACCGTGCCTTTGAAGTTTTCCTGCGTATAGCCTTCGGCGGGAACCTGCGTGTAAGTCGAAGTCGCGTCGTCCCATACGTTACTGTAATGGATTTTTGCGTCCGCCAACGCGGAAATAAGCTCGTCCGCGGTTTTTACCTTGCGGTAAGCGTCGGTATTTTCGTAAACGGAAAAATCCGGTATTTTGCCCTTGACGTAACCGTCTGCGGAAAGATTGTTTCTAATCTCCGCGGAAACGCCCGCAAGCGGACCGGTGTCGGACGAATTTCCGTTATTGCCGCCAGCGCCTTTACAGCCGGCAAAAAGCGCCGCCGTCATGACAACCGCAATCAATGCGGTAAACAGTTTTTTCATATATGTACCCCTTTATAATAAAACGCGCAAGGCGTTTAATAGTCGTCAGTAAAACGGTGTCTTACGCCGTCTTTGTCCTTATAGGCAATTACAGTCTTTAAACTGACGTTTTCCACGCTTCTGAATATATTCTGTTCGATTCCGCCGTCCTCGGCTTCCAGCCGGCGGATAAGCTCTTTGACCTTTAAACGCTTTGATTCGTTTTCGGGATTTTCCCCGTCCGCGTTCCTTTCTGTAA
>ERZ777305.919-NODE-919-length-42869-cov-6.507871_pt1 | contig 42869 bp, 40 predicted proteins | sample MGYA00374965_ERZ777305 | MGnify/ENA primary metagenome ERZ777305 (study PRJEB29328, sample SAMD00013331) | mouse gut metagenome | study: EMG produced TPA metagenomics assembly of the Metagenome analysis of fecal microbiota from mouse which was promoted...
ATTAAATAATGCTCTGCCGCACGACGGCAAAAGAAAAAAAGCCGTCGTACAGCAGAGGTATTTTCACACGCCTATTCATACACGGCGGCTTTTGAGAGATCAAAGCCGCCGTTTCTTTCATTAAAGAAGCGAGAATCTTTGCCTAAAGAGATATGGCGGCTAAAGGAGTTGCCGCCATGAAATGCAAACTGTATCAACAAAATTCATCGGTGATTGATTTGTTAAAAAAATCCTGTCTTGTGGAACGGGATTTTGCAACCCAATCTGCCAACTGATATTTTGCTGTCAGTAAAATATGCTCTGCGACCACTTCTTGTAAAGCATTATCAATTATATGTTCCATGCTGTTTACTGAAGATATTTCTAAAATTTCACCACAGCACTTTTTCCTTTTTTCTATATTACTTACTCCAAATCGCTTTTCAAGCAAATCATCTATTCGATGCGGAAAATCAAGCTTTGAACCCAGTATAGTTTCCTGTTCTACGAATGCTTTATATTCCTTTCCTGGCTGCAATGATACTGGAATCTTCCGTTCAGCAAAATCATCATCCGGCAATTGACACAAATGGCGATATGATTCAATCATAGGATAATTAATATATAACCTTCCCATATCCGCAGCATCAACAAAACAATTTTTGCATTTCTAAAATCTTTTCTTCCGAAAAATTTGTATCATGTCGCTCATAATCAAATACTAAAACTATATTTGTGATATCTTCTTTATATCGAAGTCCATCTGGACATTGTTTCTTACTAATAACAAAAGGTAAATCAATATCCACATTTTCCTCTGCCCACTTTTCACCGTACTCCTTCACTATATCGTTATATAACTGATAGATATTTGTTCCATAAATCCATATTTCGTCCATATTGATATTGATTTCTGGAAAACACTTAAAAATCAACCAAAATAACTTATTTTTTTCATGATGCCCCTCTACAATCAACAGGTTTTGACTTCGTTTTCTTACCCTGCCCCGATAATTATTCATATTTATCAAACTCCCCACTGATGTACATCTTTTCAAGATTGTGTCCTTCTCGCAGCTCTCTTTCTGTCGCATTACAAAGTGCAGTCAATGTACCCGCTCTTGACAAAATGAAAAAACAATCTGGCCGCATCAGTCGATTTGTCATCAGATTAGTATTATGAGAAGTCATAATAATCTGACATTTTGGATATCTTCTCTTAAAAAAGTTTATGACTTTCTCTGACATCTCATAATGATAAAATGCGTCAAACTCATCTAAATATATAAAAGATGGTTCCCAATTTTTAGGAATCAATCGCCTATATAAATCAACTAATGCTAAAGTTCCACTGGATGCAGTTTCATAAAACGGCACTAATTTCTCATGTTTAAAATATAATTCTCTCTGACCATCTGGTAATTTTTGTAAAATCAATTTACACTCTATACCCATTTCATTAAGAAAATCTTCTAAATCTTTTAATCTATCTGAATCCTCCAGCAACTCGAAAAAAGCATCATTCATTCTTCTTGAAGTCCTTAACATTGTATTTCCGGCTGTAAGCATAAGCATTCTTCTAGTATAATTAGCTAATTTAATTAAAATAGAATCACTGTTCAATGCAACATTACTTATCAACCATCTCAGAAATGGCAGCTTAGGCTCTTGGAGTTCTTCTTCATTACCAATATCTACTGATTGTAGATATCTATCTATATTAGCTGTTTCTGCATTTATATATTTAAGATTCTTAAAATCAAATTTATTATTTTTAAAATCACAGCTAAAAATAGTTTTATTGTTAATGTGCAATTCTTCATTCCTAAGTTCTTGATTAGAAAATCTGGCATAGCGATATATTAATTCATCATTATCAAATCTGAACTCATATGAAAAAGTGGCCGTTTCGTCTATTGAATCCGCATTAAGAAATACTCCTGTATCAGCATAACGTCGCACGTCAAACACTGTTATACATATATCAGTCAACGCCTTTCCCAAATTTGTTTTTCCTGTCGCATTTCTACCATAAATCAACATTTTGCTGATAGTTCCATCAGTGATACAATCTGTACTAAAATGATACCCTGCAGTATTTTCAAAATCTATAGATATTTCATCTTTAAAATTTTTGTAATTTTTCAATGTAAATTTCTTTAACATTTTCCTGCCGTCCTTTCTTATAGACTATTTGCGCACAAATCTATGATTACAGTATAACCACTCTTGTGACCTTGCACAATAGATTTCCGTAATTTTTTTACGGAAAGAATGTTTTATTCTTTTTATTGCACACAAGCAAAATCTTTTGTTTATCTATATAAAAAAGACATCCATCTAAATAAAAGATAAATGTCCTTTGGCATATACACTATTCAATTTTATATACAAAGCAGTTTGCCTCTGTTACGCCGCGTTCTGCTGGTGTCTCCGTGTTACATTCCCATACACCCATTTCAATAGCCTGCTCCAAGTCTTTTCCTTCTGTTACCGGGGCTTCAAGCCTCGCTCGTTTTAAAACCGATTTTACTGTTGCTTTCTTTTTATCATACGTTTTTTTATATCACTGTCAGAATGAATAATATCATTTCATGCAGCATGATATCATTGACCTTAAAATGATAACGATGACATTCAATAGATACATATCAGAACACCAAAATGACAGAATACAGAAAATAGTGACAGTTTGATTGTGTCTATCTGATAAACCTTGAAACCAACATGCCAAGAATCCCCAAAATAAGATAAACCGCCGCATACAGTATAAATGCCGTTTCCCCCATATCAAAGAAAATCCACGTCCCTGCCAAAAACAGCGCGGCCGATATAAGCGGCAGGGACCACAGCCGTTTCCCGTTTTTTCCGGCAAAAATGCCGGCCGTAACGGAATATATCGGGTTTACGGCAAAAAACAAAATGAAACAGACTGCCATCCCGCCATCACCTTTGATAAAGGTGACTGCCAGCCACGGTAATAACAGCATAACTACCGCAGACAAAAGAAACCAAAATATCATTTTTTGTTTCACTGTCATTCCTCCCTTTTACCGGAACATCCCCCAGGCAAGCGGCGTCCCCCGCTCAATATCCTGCTGCGCGGTTTTTCCGAGCACTTCCTCATAATACATTGTATGAAGGCCATGCCCCGGCCTGATGGAACGGATATTTTCCGGTGTAAGTTTCTCTCCTGCCCGGATATCCCTAACGACAAACAAAGACCGGGAACCGCTCCGTTCCTTTTCCTGCTTCTCCGTCAGCGCATAAGCGGAAACGCCGAGCGCTTTTTCGACGATGCGGATATGTTCTACCATTTCCCGGAACTCCTCCGGTTCCATGGAAAAAGCGCCATCCGGTCCGCCATCGGCGCGGCGAAGCGTCAAATGCTTCTCCACCATCCTGATACCAAGAGGAACGGCGCCCACAGCTACGGCGCTCCCCATCGAATGGTCTGACAGTCCGGCCAGACAGTCAAATGTTTTGGCCAATGTGGGAATCATGGACAGATTGATATCTTCATAAGGCGTCGGGTAGGCGGAAACACATTTTAGCAGCATGACTTCGTCATTTCCTTCTTCCCTGCAGACGCGCATAGCCCGCTCAATATCTTCCAGATGTGCGATTCCGGTCGCCAGAATCACCGGCTTATGCAGCGCGGCAATTTTTCGTATTAAAGGAATGTCATTGATTTCATAAGATGCCACTTTATAAGCCGGCATATCACAGTCTTTCATAAACTCCACAGATGCGGCGTCAAAGGGTGACGAAAAACATTCCATCCCGAGACTTTCCGCCAGCGCTTTCAGTTTTGGCTGCCATTCCCAGGGGGTAGACGCTTCTTCATATAATTTGTACTCCGTCATTCCGTCCCAGAGCCCGCCGTGTATCTGAAAGTACTCATTATCACAATTAAGAGAAAGACTGTCCGCCGTATAAGTCTGCAGTTTTACGGCGTCGGCTCCCGCTTCTTTTGCGGCATGAATGATTTCCACAGCCCGTCCGTAATCTTTTAAATGATTTCCCGACATTTCCGCCACGCAAAAGACGGGATGATTTTCTCCAATGGTTCTTTTGCCGATTTGAAATTCTTTTTTCATGCTTCCTCTCATTCCGCCGCATGAGCGGCATTTTTTCAATCTTTATTTTTTCTCCGCTTTCATTTTCCTATATTTCAGCTCCGCAATCTCCCAGTCGTCCTGGTTATCAATATCCTGCACTTCCAGTTCGCTGACAAAAAACGGAACCATATGCGGAAGGTCTGTCGTTCCATACTCCAGAAAAGGCTTCGTCCTGCAGCAATAGAATTGACCGCAGTCATGATAATACGGCTCCAAGTCCTGCGAACGGGTTTTGGCATGTTCCGGCCATTTCATCCGAAGTTCACCCTGTTCGTTCAAAACGACGCATCGCTGCGGCGGATAGGAAAATGCCACCACAGGCATAACGGAATCCGCTTTCTCCAGCATCTGCATTGCCTTTTGCAGCTTTTCCGCCGTAACAAAAGGGGCTGTCGGGTACAGGCAGCAGAATGTCTCAAATTCTCTTCCCTGTTTCCGATACCGGTCCAGCACCTCCAAAAGCACATCGTCCGTTGAAGCATAATCTCCCGCATTCTCACCGCTCCGCATAAAAGGCACTTTCGCCCCCGCCTGCTCCGCGATGCGTGCGATTTCCTCATCGTCGGTGGAAACCATGACTTCCGTAAAAAGCCCCGAATGCAGCGCCGCTTCTATCGAATAAGTGATAATCGGCTTCCCACAAAATTCTTTTATATTTTTACGCGGAATCCGCTTGCTTCCGCCCCTTGCCGTAATGATGGCGATAGATGATTCATTCATACGATACCCCCGTTTGTCTGCTTCGCAGCCGCTTGCCTTCTTTCCTCTCTATGTTACTCGCAAACCCGCGCTCACGCGCTCCCTGTCCGATTTCATCGGACCTTTGCTCGTTTCCCGTGCAAGAAAAACAAATGTCTGCTTCGCAGCCGCTTGTTTTTCTTTTGCACTGGGTACATTATAGCACAGGAGTTTGGGCTTTGCATAGGAGGGCTTTCGTGATAAAATGGGGGAAACGGGACGGCGGCATATGTGTATGGGCCGGGCCGCCGTGTATCAGGTTTCAGGAAAGGATATTATCATGTCTGTCGTATATTTCAGAACCGATGGAAACGAAGAAATCGCAACCGGGCACATCATGCGCTGCTTATCCATTGCAAGGGCCTGCGCTTCCCTCTCTATGGGAGTCCGTTTTCTTGTCTCTGATGAAAACAGCGTTTCGATATTAAAAGAACGTTTTGCTTTTCCGGATGAATTTCCGGCCATCTGCCTTCACAGCGATTATCAGGCGCCGGAAAAAGAGCTTCCCGCTTTGAAAAAAGTTCTGAAAGAAGCTCCTGATGCCGATGTTAAGCTTTTCGTTGATTCCTATTTTGTAACGGAAACATATCTTGCCGCACTTCAGAAATACTGCCCGACGGCTTATCTGGACGACCTGCTCGCATTCGATTATCCGGTGGATTTTATCGTCAACTATGATATGGAAGAAGAACCAGCCTGTTACCGCAAGGCCGCGCACAGACTGACAGGCGCAGCTTATACGCCGCTCCGGGAACAGTTTCAGAATGTTTCTTATGAAGCAAGGCCAAAAGTCAGGGATATTTTCTTATCCGCAGGCGGAACTGATGCCTGCAATATCATCGGCGCGCTGTTTCAACGAATTTATGATATCACGGTATCGAATACGGCGGATTCGGCGGACAAATCCGGTGCGCCCACCGACGATTCCACAGCTTTTTTACAAAATCTGCATTATCATGTTATCACAAGCCGTCTTAATTCGCATTTTCAGGAATTGGAACAGCTTGCGTTATGTTATCCCACAATCCACATTCATACAAATGTACAGGATATGGCCGCTCTTATGAAACAATGCGACCTGGGCATTTCCGCGGGTGGAACGACTCTATACGAGCTCTGCGCCGTCGGCGTGCCTTCCGTCAGCGTTGTGACCGCGGACAACCAGCGCCACGCCGTCGAAACGTTTTCCGATAAGAAAATCATCCTCTGCGCGGGCGACGCATGCGTTTCTTTAGAAAAAACGGTCGATGGTCTGATTGCATTTCTGAACCGTCATAAAGATTCTTATTCAGAACGCAAAGAAAGTTCTCAGCGTATGAGAACTTTCATCGACGGAAGAGGGGCCTTCCGGATTGCATCCGCCTTAAAAAATTTTGAAACACCAACAGGAGGGTAAAGCCTTCCCCTGTCCCGCTGCCACATTATTCAGCCATAACTTCCGCCCGCTGCACCGGCTTTTTCCGCTTCCGCCAGTACAGCCAGCCGATTCCCGCCACCGTCAGAAGCGATACCGCACTCGCGGCCAAAAATCCCGGCACGGGTCCAAAACGGACATGAATTTCATGTTCCTTCCCGTCCCCCGTCAGCTCCACCCGGATGCGGTGGTCGTCTCCTTCCAGAATTTCCAGTTTCTTACCGTTCTCGTCCCATGCGCGATAACCCGCATAATTCAAAATCGGCATTTCCAGATAATTTCCTTCCATGTCCGTCGAATAAACCGCCTTTGCCCGGGTTCCCGTTTTACTGTAATTGATAACGCTTACATGATTCAAATCGGACACGAGCACGCTCGTCACCAGCTTATCATCCGTAATGCCTTCCAACCGCCATTCATGCGGGTAGAAGATGCCGATATTCGCAGCCATCTTACTGCCATGTCCTTTGGACGCCGTCGCCGCCGAACTGCTGTACGGCATATGAATGTTATCCGTCGGAATTGTCTGCACCGTCAGCAGATTCAAGCCGATAAAGAGCGCAAAAATCAGGTTTTTATAGGGCTTTAATATCTCCGATTTGGACAGCCAGATAAGGCCGGCAAACAAAAAGCAGGTACAGGCCGGACCTAAAAATCTCCACGGGAACTGCAGCATGGTCATAACCGAATCGAGCAATCCGTTCCTGCGCATGTCTTTGCTCGGAAAATATCCTGTCGTCATCCAGGTCAGAATCACGCCCAGTATCAACAAAAAGAAAAGATACCGGTCAAGCCGATTCTCCATTTTCTTTTTATCGCATACAAGATGCAGCACGCCGATGCCGATACAGCCGAGCAGCGGCAGCCCCAACGAAAAATACTGCTTATTGTACAAACTGATGGACTGCACGAGATTCGACGGATTAATGGACTGGTCAAAATAACCGCTCCACCGCAGAAGTTCCGTGCCAAGCGGTTCTTTAAAATAATAGTACAGAAACGGCACGAGAAACCACAGATTTAGCAAAACCGTAAGTCCGGCCGCCTTTGCGATTTCAATATAGCGCTTTTCTTTCCACATATTCCCGAAAAATGCCAGGAATGAAATCAGGCAGAACGCCATCACGAACATAATGCTCAAAATATGGCTCTGCAATATGCCGCTGAAACCAATCACAAGAAAATACCACTTCTTCCTGTCGCCGAGCAGAATATGATACATGCCAACGATGACGAGCGGCCAGAAGGTAAGCGCCAGCGTTTCCCCCAAATCTCCTCTGGAAAAAATATTGGTAAAACGGTAAGGCATCAATGTATACAGAACCACTCCCAGAATAACAGTCCTGCGGGATTTGGAAACGGATTTAAACGCATAATAAGCGCACAATGCCGCACCCAGATTCGCACAGAAAACCACCATTTTATAAGACAGTCCAAGCGATACTCTGCAGATTCTCAAAACAGCGCCGATATACAGAAACAAATACGGATACATCGCATTCAGATATCCGTTTCCTTTCAGGGCATCCGGCATAATAATGGCCGGTATCTGTCCGTCCAGCATACAGTCTTTGATTCCCTCCATCCGCGCCAGATGATAACACAGGTCGTCCCCGTTATAAAGATAGGTAGAGAACATCGGAGACATCGCAAGCAATGCGACTCCGGCTATGATACAGGCATCCACCAGTTTATCCTGTGCAATCGGCGTCTGCTGATGTCTCTGATAAAGGGTATAACCGGCAATATTAAAAAGCACGAACAGCAAAATCATGAAATAGGTGTCCGTATAAAAAAGCGTTCTCGGAACCAGTTCGATTCGCTGAATGGAAAAAGAGCCTTCTCCGCCGTAATATACCCTGAGACACAGCTGTTTAGCGTCCTTTGCCAGCGAAAATTCCTGTGTGAAAACGTTCTGCGCCGGGTCCAGGGGCCAGCCGGCCACTTTACTTCCCTGTTCCCACAATTCCACCGAGTTTCCCTCCATTTCCGCTAAATAACTGAAATGAATCGTATACGTTCCACGGTTTACCACAAGCTGCGGCGTGCTCGCCGCAATGCCAGTCCGGGCAACGGATTCCGTAATTACCAGTGCGTTGTTTGAATCCAGTATGCCGAACGAATACTGCATTTCAGAGCCAAAATAGGCAAGCGGATTATTCCCTTCATCTCCAAGCCATAATAAAAAAATAATGCAGCATACACCGATTATATATAAAACCTTTGATTTCCCTGTAATTTTCATATACTCTCCCACTTCTGCCGTCCGTTTCGTTAAAATCTTTTTCTGAAATTGCGATAGCCCCACAATAACTTATAATACAGTATGAACCATACCGTAGAGCGCATCTGCATCGCGGCCAGCTTCTTTTCTTCCGCATGTACTCTTTCGCAGTAATATGGATTTTTCTGAAAATCAGGAAAACTTTTTTTCATTTCCGCCCCCAGTTTTTTCACAAATCCATATGTTACCGGCCGCACGCCCTGCATGTAGGTAAAAAGCGTATTCAAATAAAAAAGAACCGTAAAATTAAATTCGATTTCCGGCCGGTACTGTTCCAGATACCCGTACTGCTCGGCCTCCCGCAGCATCAGCCGCCCTGCCTCCATCCGGTCTTCACAACGCGTCCGTGTTATCGTATGCACTGTGGATGTGTCGTGTTGATAGTAATAATATAACGGTTCTTCGATATACTCAAAATGCGTTGCGCGCAGCATCCAGGAATTGGCCAACGCATTGTCTTCATAAAAAATACCCTCCGGAAAACGGCCCGGATGGTCGATTACGATGCCTCTCCGATATACCTTCACGACCAGACTGCCGCTGTCCACCAACAACGACCTGTACTTTTCTTCATTCAAAATCCCTGTCTGCTCTCTTTTATTGTTGTGCACCACCTGTCCGATTTTCATGCTGTGCTCATCCGTCAGATGATAATCGCAGCCCACCATATCCGCGCCGCTCTCTTCCCCTTTGCGAATCAGCCTTTCATAAAAATCAGGCGTCACCCAGTCGTCGCTGTCGATAAAGCCAATCCATTCTCCCTTTGCAAGGCCCATACCGATATTTTTTGCGCCGCCCTGTTTCCGGTTCACTTCGGAATGAACCGCACGGAATTTTTCCGGGTATCGTTTCTCGTAGGCGGACAGAATTTCCATCGAGGAATCCGTGGAGCAGTCGTCCACCGCAATAATTTCATAATCCGCAATCGTCTGATGCACAAGCGATTCCAGACAATATTCCAGCTTTCCGTCCGCCGCCATATTATAGACCGGAACAATAATCGACAGCTTCATCGCAACTCCTCCTGCCCCCTGCGGAGGTGATAATACCCTGCGAGCTTTTCCACCGCCCTGATAACGCTCTCCACATCCTCATCCGACATCGCATAGTAAAGCGGAAGCGTGATGATTTCCTCATACAGCTTTTCCGCGTTCGGGCAAATGCCTCTCCGATATCCCAGTTTCTCATAATAAGGGAAATAATAGGTCGGTATATAGTGCACGTTGCAACTTACGTTTTCCGCGTCCAGCGCATCAAAGAACCGTCTTCTGTCAATGGAAAATTCCTCCGGTTTTATCCGCAGAATATAAAGATGCCGCGTAGTATCCGATTCGGGAATTTCTTTCTGCACGACAATACCTGGCAGTCTGGAAAAGGCTTCGTTGTATCTTGCTACGATTTCTTTCCTTCGTTTGCTGAACATTTCCAGCTTATCCAGCTGACTGATTAAGAGCGCGGCCTGCATATCCGTCATCCGATAATTATAGCCAAGCATAAGCTGTTCATAATACCAGGGACCGTCGGACTCATGTTCCAGAAGCCTTTCATCCCTCGTGATACCGTGCGCTCGGTACAATAACAGCTTCCGGTAATATTCTTCGCTGTTGGTTAAAACGGCGCCGCCTTCTCCCGCCGTAACGGTCTTGACCGGATGAAAGCTGAACATCGTCATATCCGAAATGGAACCGTTTTTTCTGCCCTGATACGTCGTCCCGATTACATGGGCCCCGTCTTCAATCAGAACCAGATTTTTTTCACGGCAGAGCTTTCGCAGCGGTTCCAGTTCCGCCGACTGCCCGGTATAATCTACCGCGACTACCGCCTTCGTTTTATCCGTCACGCATTTTTCTACCGACGCCGGGTCTATGTTATAAGTCTCCGGGTTGATATCCGCAAAAACGGGCTTTGCCCCGCAATATAAAGCGCAATTCGCGGAAGCCGCAAACGTCATCGGCGTCGTAATGACTTCGTCGCCCGCACCGACTCCCGCCGCCAGAGCGGCGATATGCAGACCGGCCGTACCGTTGCTGCATACGACCGCATATTTCGCGCCCGTCAGCTCACACAGCTTCTTCTCCAGTTCCGCAATCTTGGGACCGCAGGTCAGATAATCGCTTCGCAGTACGTCCACAACCGCCTGAATATCCGCCTCGTCAATATACTGATGCCCATAATATATTTTCTGTTCTCTGACAGGGGTTCCCCCCTCTATTGCCGGTTTCTCCATTTTGTCGCCATGTTCCTTTCTCCAGACTCTTATCGTGCCGTTTCATGCAGGCAGCGGTTCCACCCGCGCAGGCGCTTTTAATTCCCCCGTGCAGACGTTCTTTACTGCGGAAGGACATACATTCCTGTATGTCCCTCTTTCCTGCTCATTACGCCGTCCAATAGCTAAACTTCTTTCAATCTCTCCCGGATGTCCTCCACGGAAAGCCATTCCGTATTATTATCCGAACTGTACGAAAAGCCGTCCGTTACCTTTGTGCCGCTCAAATCCGGCTGCTGTCTGTTGTTCCACGTCATCTGTGGATATACGATGAAATGCTTGTCGTATTCGTAAGTCGTCGCGGAGTCTTCCGTCGTTACCATGATTTCATGGAGTTTTTCGCCCGGCCGGATGCCGATTTCTTTCAGTTTACAGCCCGGCAGCATCGCCTCCGCCAAATCCGTCACCTTGAAGGAAGGAATCTTACTGATAAAAGTCTCCCCGCCTTTCGCTTCCGCAAGCGCTTTGATAACGAGTTCGATGCCCTCCGTCAGGCTAATCCAGAAACGGGTCATTCTCGTATCGGTAATCGGCAGTTCCGTTCCGCCTTCTTTGATAATTTTGTCAAAAATCGGAATAATGGAGCCGCGGCTTCCCGCCACATTTCCATAGCGTACAATGGAAAAACAGACATCCTTATTTCCCGCATACGCATTGGCCGCAACAAACAGTTTATCGGATACCAGTTTCGTTCCGCCGTATAAATTCACCGGATTGACCGCCTTGTCCGTTGACAGGGCAACCACTTTATGAACGCCGCAGTCCAGTGCCGCGTCGATAACGTTCATGGCGCCGTGGATATTCGTCTTAATCGCTTCGTTCGGATTATATTCACAGGAAGGAACCTGTTTTAACGCTGCCGCGTGAATGATATAATCAACGCCTTCGCAGGCTCTTCTCAGCCTTTCCAGGTCCCGCACATCCCCGATAAAGAACCTCAGCTTTTCCGCGTATTCTTTAAACTCATCCGCCATTACCCACTGTTTGAACTCATCGCGGGAATAGATGATAATTTTCTTCGGTGCATAATGCGTAAGCACATATCTGGTGAAACTTTTTCCGAAAGAGCCTGTCCCACCGGTTATTAAAATTGTTTTATTTGTCAACATTATTCGTCCTCCAATTTGCGTTATCCATGCCAGCTTTTAGTATAGCATAGCTCAATTCCATTGGCAATATTACAAAAATCCTTGAGTTTCCGCTTTTGATACTCGTGATAGAAATATAGTCTATTCTCCCATTCTTCTTCATATCAGTCGAGGTACGCACTATCTACCGTTTACAGCTCAACAGCCTGCGTTTCGGCATCCACTGAGATTACAGCAATTTCCTATAGGATTAAAAAACTGCACGGACCGCTATTTCACAGTCCGTGCAGCTTTTAGATTTTTTAATATTTGCATCATTACCATAATAAAAAGTACAGTATGTACCGCCAAAATAGACATCGCACATGTGGTCATCCCAAAACAGAGCAGAATCAGTGCCGTTGTCAGTTCGATACAGTATATCTGCCTTACCCTTTTCCGAAAATGAACCCGCTCATTGTCCGAAACAGGTTTGTTCTCGTCGGGCATCGGGGTATGCCGAAAGATAAACGGCGTGATAAAAATCTCCGGTATCAGCAGCATCCACCAGGCAGGGTTCCCCGCATCTATAAATTGCACGATTACAATGACGCTTATGAGCATACAGGCGGATAAACAAAAACAACCGAGGCTTGTCCTGGCATGATATCCGCCCGCATAACCTCTTATCAGTAAGTAAGCGATTGTGAAAACGATAACAATTTCGAATGCCCGGAATATGAGCGCAATCGCTATGGAAACAACGATATTGATACAAAATTCAATCAATACCTGATATCCGTACCGGTAAATGTTTCTGTCCTCTTCCTTTAAAGCGCCTTTCTCTATCTGGCTGTCCACCAGTTTTTGCACAGTCCGCTCAAACATGGCGTCTATTTGAATTTTCTGTACTTATCCGCCTCAACAGGAAATTCCGGCTGATGTAAATACCAGATGCAGCACAGCTGAGAGCTTAATACGACAAACAGCAGCGCCAGACAGTTCATTACGCCGAATACATTTTTCTTCGCTAACTTATTGACTGCATTTTTCATGATGATTCCTCCAATTCTCAAAAAAATTTTAGATGACTCTATCATAACCTATTCTTTTCGAGAATTGTTGGGTTCTGCAAATTTTGTCGTTTTTTCAGCAAAATTTGCACAAAGCTGCCTTTTTCGAGGGGCGAAGGGCAGACGAAAAATTCCTCTTCTGCATCAAAAGGCTCAGAAATCGGGAACGGGCAGGATTACCACCGCCGTAAATTCCCCGTCCTTATAAAAATACTGCAGATATCCTCCGTATTTTGCTACCGCATCGCTCGCATTCTGAATGCCGAAGCCGTGTCTTACCTTATCCGCTTTATCCGTTCGGAGCCTGCCTTCTTTGGCGTCAATCCGGCCGGCATAATTGTTGACAATTTTGATAATGGAAAAATGGTTTTCGTTTTGCGGAAACAGGCTTACCTTCATATAGCCGTTCTGACACTTTCCCGCCGCCTCTGTCGCATTGTCCAACAGATTGCTCAGGATGACAATCAGGTCGATATCGGCTACTGCGTCTATGGAAAAGCCCGGCTCGACGACAATTTTCACCGAAATATTCCGCCGTTCCGCATCTTTTTTCTTTTCATTCAGGATAGCGTTCAATAAATGATTCCGGCAGAGCATCTCCGTTTCCGTACCGGAAGCTTTTATCTGTAATTCTGACAATATATGCAAAATCGCTTTGTCATCTTTGTCTGCCGCCATTTCGCCGATTACTTTCATATAATGGCGGACGTCGTGCAGAAATGCGGCATGTTCCTGATTGACCTGTTCTATCCTTCCATAATGCTTTTCTTCCATCTCCAGCTTTGTAATCATGAGTTCCTGCTGCTGCAGCTGCCAGACCGACTGGGAATACCTGTCGTAAAAGTAAAATATCGCGATGCTTCCTATCAACGCGAGCACACAGCTCACAATCAGCAAAATCTGGGTAAATCCGAGAAAGGCAAAATCAATGTTCAGACGCGCTATTGCAATCATAATGCCAATCAGCGATATGGGCATAATGGAATAAATCAAGGTTATTTTAAAATTAATTCTTGGATTATCGGAGCTTTCCGCGACTCTTTTGGCAATGTTCAGCAGCACAAAGGCAAGCGCCTTCACAGCAAATGTCAGCACGCTGAGCACAAGATGTCCCGACTGCATCGCATTGAATGCAAACGCGGTCTGCAAAGACAATAAAATAATGACCAGAAATTCGCTTCCGACCATAATAATCATCACTGTGATAAAATAAAGAAATTTTCTTAAGAGCTTCCCCTGAAAAAAGAATACAATGATAATCAGATATACCGTAAATGCCGCAATCATATTGAATGTTGAATTATTCAGCGTATTCACGGCGCGTATGCAGGCCGCCGCGCCGAGTATCAGCCCCGTTTCCGTATATTTTCTGTCAAACAGCATTTTCAGTTTAAAAAATGCCATAAAGAAATCAATAATCAGATACGCTTCCAGCACACATATGAAAATCTGTACCAGTGTAAATACTGTCTCCAACCCAATACCATGTCCTTTTCTATCAGTTTTAATATTTTGCCGCTATAAAACCGGCAAATACCCGTTTAAACTCACTTGCCCTCGCGCGCGAAAAAGAGAGATATTCTCCGGTAACCAGTTTGACATAATGCGATTCTATGGATACGATACACGACATGTTAATGATATAGCTGTTATGCGCCCTGACAAATCCGCAGTCTTCATTAAAAACTTTATGTATATCATTCAGTCTCATGGAAGCGCGCAGATTTTCCCCCGGATAGGAATCCGCCAGTTTACCGACGACATGGATGATACTATATTCTTTGTATTTGGAAATATATGTGACTGACTCGGGATAAACTCTGATTTTATCTTTCGATTTAGACTGACAGATGATGAACGGATTCTGTTTCTTTGCTTTCATTTCCTGAATCACTTCCGCCATCTCACTTATCATTTCTTCTTCGGAAAATTCTTTTAACAAATAACGGAACGGGTTCGCCTTATAGGACAGCGGAAACGGCTGTACGACGCCGGAACAGAATACGAGCAGAAAATTATGTCCCATATTTCTCATTTTCATTGCCGCTTCGTAACCGTCCATATCGCCCATCTGCATATCCAGTATCACCAAATCGAAATCCATGTTCGCACACAGGCAGAATTGCTCCCCGGAATAAAAATCATAAAACAACAGGGTATCTTCCTCTACGATATCCGTTTTCAGAATTATCTGCTTGATATATTCAATATAATCTTTATCATCTTCACAGATTGCGATTTTGTACATATAAACCAAAATGCTCCCTTCACAGTCTGTTATCGTTGTCCCTTCCGGCATTTTCAGGCTTCGATGCCGCTTACTTTTTCCTGTGTCCGTATTTCAGCATGACATCCAAAACATCATAAATCTGATTCCGTTCTTCCCGCGGCAGTTCTTCGATTTTTCTGATGTATTCGGACATACGAATTTCGTATCCTTTATTCAGAACACCTTCCAGTATTTCATCGGAAGTCGTATCAAGCGCATTCGTAATATGCACAAAAGTTTCCAGCCTGGGGACTTTCTCCCCACGCTCAATCATCCCCATATAAGAATTGGACAAATCTACCTTTTCCGCCAAAGTCGCCTGTTTCCATGACTTTGCCAGCCTTTTCTTTCGGATATTCTCGCCAACGCTCAGCCAATCCATGAAATAATACCTTCCAGTTGTTATGACATACAAATAGTATATCCTCACAATGCCGTTACCCTAAAGCAACTATATGGAAGTCATGGTTACTATTGGTAGTTCTTCCGGTCAATCCTTCCTTTGATTTTAAAATGATTCATGAAAATAATAGACATCGCAGTACTTTTCCTGATAGAGCAGTTCATATTCCGTCAGATTCGGATTGCTGTCCAGAATCCGCTGTAACTGCTCCTGCTTTTGGGCAGTACTGCTCAGGTAGACGATAAGCTCCCCGCATTCCGCAATGACCGCGTCCGCAATCGGCTCCACATCGTTCTGACTTGCAAAATAGATTCTTTCATATTCAAAAAATTCATCCGCGCAGTCCCATACACACCAGCTCTGTCCCGCATCATACAGACAGACGACCGGCGTATTCCCCGCGGCTTTTTCCCGTGCAAAAGAAATCCGGTCTGCGGCCTCCGGGTACAGAAATACAACGCGCCCGGAAAACAGCGCAAACAGATTAGGCAGCATACACAACGCTGCCAAAACCACCATAAAAATGGCGTGCCGCCTTTCATACCGGAAAAACGCGCCTGCCGCTCCCCATACTGCCCCAAACAACAGCAGAACCGTCATCCCATACACCGGCGTCTGATAGCGGACCGATGTGTCGCCGAGCAGCAGCGCTGTTTTCGATACCGCAAGAAAATAACCGGTCACGACGCAAAAGAGCAATATCCACGCCGCGTTTCCCGTTATTGCTTCAGCTACGTTTCCCGTCATCTCCCCGGCTGCTTTTCCTTTTTTCAAAAAGAGAAATACAGCGGCGGCCAACAGCAAAACCAACAGCGGCAATAACATTTTCCCAAACACATACTCATCCATCAGTTCCCAGAAAAAGCCCATCCGTGTCAGGGTATTGGATAAATCCAAAAAATTACTGGTCGCCTGCGCGCCGCGCTGTCCCCGGAACATCTGTCCCGGCCAGGAAGGATAGGTCAGATATGCAAGGACAAATACAATCGCCTGGCTGCTGCCGTAACGGATACAGTTTCGCAGATTCCTGTCCCGCCACAGCAAGTACAGACAGAACGCGAACCCCATAAAGAACAGGAAAATAAAATAATAATACTGTGTCAGAAAACCGAGATAGGTAACGGCCATGAGCGGCAGCAGAAACTTTCCGAAAGACAGCTTTACCGGATGCTTCTCCGTTGTCCCGGCCTGCTCCCTGTCCTTTACGACCACGCTCATATGCAGAATCGCGCACAGATAAACGAATACCGTCAACAGCGCATACATTCGGATAAATACAACGCTGCTCATAACTGCCGGCGTAAACCCATAGAAAAGGCAGACGAGCAAAGACAATTTTTCATTTCTCCCCGTCATCTTAAGCGCAAGGACGCGGAGCAGAAAGAGACTGAACCCGAAAGCCGCCAGATTGATGCCAAGGCCAAACCATTTGGAGAACTGCCCCGGGAAAAAGGAACAGACCGTATGAAATATCCAATAGTAAACCGGGGGATGTACGTCCCAGGACTGCACAAGCCGAACAAGACCGTACTGAAATCCCTGTCCGTCCAGCACAACAAATTCGTTAAAATAAGTTTCCCGTTCCATCCACGCGCCGTCTTCTATCAACAGACCGTTTGTCCGCGCGGTGGAATAATACGTGTAAAACTCATCCTCATGAAAACCCTGTTTCTGACAGCAAAAAGAAACTGCCGTCAGCATCTGCGCACTCCAGACAAGCAGAAAAAGGATAAGAAATATATTTTTTTTGTGATGAGTTACACTTCTTTCTCTGTTCATATTTTTCCCGTCGTCATTTCCCGAAACATTTTCCCGTCAGCCGTTCCTATAACGCATCTTCCATCCATGCGCCCGGCGCACGCTCTTCGGCGCCGCCGTCAGCAGCAGAAGATATATTTTATTCTTTTTCGTCAGATAAGGATTGCATATCGTGTCGGCGATATGTTTTCTGAGGTACTTTTTCACATTCCGGTAAAAGATATTTTCCCTGTTCATCTGCGAAAGCGGAATATGAAGCATGTAATCCAGCCGTTGATACAGATTAAAACGAATGGCATGTTCATGCAGCGCCGGATAACGCCCGTCCACATATTCCTGCATTTCATCGGCATTCTTTACGATATCGAGGAACACCCGCGAAAAACTGTCCGCGGAGCGTTTCCGCGTCGTGCTGTCGCTCCGGCAGACCACATGATACCCCTGTTTGGGCAGAATGGCAATGCCCTCAATCTCCCGCAGCAATTCTATCAACAGTTTAAAATCTTCGTTCAGCTCCCCTTCCGGGAAACGATGTCCTGCAAATAATTCCTTCCGAATCAGTTTCGTACAGAAAGAGCAGTCCGCCTGATGCAGAAGCAGTTCCTTGAGAAACGTCTCCGAATCGCAGAACCGCATCTTTTCCGGCGGCACACAGACATCCGGCAGGCGGCTGCCTGATTCATCCCTCTCGTCCCGTGAAATCTGAACCACCGGATAATTCTTTGTATACGCCAGCTCTGTCATCTTTTGATACACATCGGCATCAATATAATCATCGCTGTCCACGAAGCCGACATAATCGCCGGCCGCATTTTCCAGTCCCAGATTCCGCGCGGAAGACGCTCCGCCGTTTTCTTTATGATAAACACGGATTCTGCTGTCCCTCTTTGCCAGCCTGTCGCATAACGGTCCCGTTCCATCCGTCGAACCGTCGTCCACCAGAATGATTTCCAGTTCTTCAAATGTCTGGCAGCAAATGGACTCAACGCATCTTTCCAGACAGTTCAGGCTGTTATATACCGGTACGATTACGCTGATTTTCGGCTTCTCCATACAAATAACCATGCCTTTCTCTCAGCCTGCAAACTTTGGGCCGCAGGCACAAAGTTGACTGTAAAAAATTTATTTTTCACAGGAAACTCCTCTAATCTTTATATCTCTCCGCGCATCATCGCGCCGTACATTTTTCCCGGGAAAACGGCCGGCGCCGGGCTCAAAGGGCCGCTTGCGGACGGCGTCGTCTTACCTCCCGCCAGGTCTCTTGCAAACCGGATAAGTTCTTCCGCAGCATGCACCGCGTTCCACTCCCGGACAATCGTCTGATAGGCCGCATATCCCATATGCTTCCGTTCCTCCCAGTGTTCGAATAAGTCAAGCATCAATGCTTCCATCTCCGGATAGGAATCGTCCGGATAAACCAGCCCGTTCTTTCCATGACGGATTAAATACGGCGCCGCGCCGACCTGCGCATTCACCACTTCCACACAGCCGCTGTTCATTCCTTCGTTGACGACCGCGCCCCACCCTTCCAGATAATTGCTCGTAAAAAGGTGAATATGACACTGTTCCATCACGTCCCTGACTTTGTCCGGCTCCTGATATCCGTAAAAAACAATCTGTTCCGCTATTCCGGCCTGTTCTGCCTGTCTCCTGATTTCCGGCTCCAGTTCCCCGCTTCCGAGCATATGCACCCGGAAATCATAGCCTTTTTGACGCAGACATGCGGCAAGTCTTACCACATATTCCGGATGTTTCAGCGGAATGAACCGCCCCGCCCAGACGATTTGCAAAGGGCCTTCTTTTTTCAGGGAGGCAAACTGTTCTTCCGAATAGGTCCGCATCTGCGGGAAATATCCCCATCGGAACATTTTGCCCGGATAAGCGCCTATCAGCCGAAAGTCCGATGCGGTATAAGCGCCCGCGCACAACAAATAAACGTTCTCATTCCTGTATCTGATATGTTCTTTATATTTTGCCACAAGTCCCCGCGGTGAAATTGCTTTCCACTGTCCTTCCCGGTAAAGCCGTTCGCTGACCCGAAAAGTGATTTTACCGGAATGCAGCCGCTCCTGCGCGATATCTTCCCGCTCGCTCCATCCAAGCAATGCCACGTCGCTCTCCGCTATCGCGCGGCGGCACAGGTATTCGTCTTCATAAAGGCATCGCACATAAGGAAGTTTTCTGATATCGACGCCCCATCCCATAGCCACCCGCTCTTCTTCCATCGGCATCGTCTGCACGAAACAGTAGTCCGGCCCCAACCGCTCATAAAGCGCATCGGAAAAAGGTATCTGATGATGATTGATATAGTTGGACACAAAGGTTACTTTCATGAACTTCTCCCGGATAAGAAAACTTTGTTGTGCAATCTTTCTTACCCTGTAATCTCTTGATAAATTCGTATCAGCTTATAATAATTCTGGTCCGCGTCATGCGTTTCGCGCGCATGTCTCCTGGCATTATCAGAATATTTTTCGGTAATCGCTTCTTTGGTGAAAATCTCGATAACCTTCTCCGCCAGTCCTTCCACGCTTCCGGCCGGATATAATACGCCGTCTCCACCGCTCACGAGAATATTGTGGATGCCTCCCACGTCCGCCGCTACGCAGGGCACGCCGAGCAGCATCGCTTCTCCGAGAGAATTGGGAGAATTCTCCATCGCTGACGGACAGACGAACACATGGCTCTTTAAGAACTGTTCTTTCATGCCTTCTTCGTCCAGCATGCCGAGCATGGTCACTTTGTCCTTTAACTGATTATCCTTTATCAGCTTCCGCAAGTATTTTCCATAACCGGAAAGTTTCATATTATCTTTGGCCGTAGTGCCTTTCAGAATATTATTTCCGGCCACATAAACATGCGCTTCCGGAAATTGCGCAAGGATGGCGGGCATAGCCTGTAACAGATAATGGAAGCCTTTTAACGGATAATCTCCCTGACTCAAAAAAATACTATACGGAATGCAGGCATTCCTTTTCCATCTGTCCCGGTAAAAGCAGCTGCGCATCGTCTCATTCAGGAAATGATAGGTCGCTTCCGGATTGATTTTGGCCGCCGTCTCTCTGTCGAAATCCGTCCGCCCGGCCACATGCTGCGTCAGACGGAGCGCTTCTTTTTCATACAGACCTCTTTTATAAAACTTTTTCTGCTGCTGTTTCAGGTTGTCTTTTCTGACCAAATCCCGGAACGTTGTTCTTCTCTGTATTTTCCCCGGCATGTCGGCCATATATGCCGCCGCGCAGGCGGAAATAAGGCCCTGTAAGCCTATCAGCGTTTTGGCCGGATTCCGGAACGCACGCACGCAGGCCAGCGTATGCGGAAATTCCGTTCCGAAAATGTGTATCATATCCGGTTCGAAATCCGCAATGATTTCTTTCATTCTCACTTCTATTTTACTGTCATATTGTTCCGGCGTATTTAAATTTTCCACAAAACCATAACAGGCGCATGTCTCGTCGCCCGCTAGTACCAGTTCCCTGTTCATGTTGCCTGTTTCTTCTGTCACCGGAAATGCAATCCCCAAAGTTATCCGATGACGATGCTGTTCCTGTAAAACTCTGTCCAGCGCCGCGGTCAGCCATCCCTCTCTGCTGCTATATGGAAGACCTAACTGTTTCGCTATTGCCGGAAGCATAATATTGCATACCCAAAGCACCTTCATCCCTCAACACCTTATCCCTTCCCGTAAATTTTTTTCTTCAGTTCATTGTACAGACCTGACGTTATCCTGTTTTTCGCGACCCATGTCCGGACGGGCGAAAGCGTCGCCCACAGAATCATTCTGTATTTCCATATCTGTCCGGAGGTCATATATTTCCCGACAATTTCTTTGTGCTCCGCCGCGGAAATCCGGCGGTTCTTTTTTGTTTCCGAAAAACCCCCGCCCTCGTAATCGGCAATGATGATACCGCCATATACGAAAGACGTTTGAAACGCCGGCGTCTTTGTAAAAAAACACCAGAGAAACTGCTCATAATCCGCCCTGACACGATATGCCGTATCAAAGGGATGCGCAAGCAGCAGCTTCCTGTCATAGAAACAGGCCTGATGACAGGGCACATTCCGGTAACACCCGAAAGCGTCCAGCCTCGGATTGGAGGTAACCTCACGCCCCGTCAGCCTTTCATAAATATTCCCATAATAGATTCCCGCCTCCGACGGATGCGCCGCAATCAGTCCTGCGATTTCTTCCAACACTTTTTCATGATAAAACCGGTCGCCGCAGTTCAGGAAATAAAGGTATTTTCCCTCTGCCGCCCGTACCGCCTGATTCATGGCGTCATAAATGCCGCCGTCCTTCCCGGCAAGAAACCTCATGGACGGAAAATCCTGCGCGTACGCTTCCGCACAGGCTGCGGAGCCGTCTGTTGACAGTCCGTCCTTCACCACCACTTCATAATTTCGGTACGTCTGTTTTCTGATGCTTTCCAACGTCATCCGCAGTTTTTCACCGGGATTCAGGCAGACTACCAGTATGGAAAACTCCGGCTCCATTTCCCGACCACCTTTCTTCAAAACAGCCTCCCCGCCTCTGGCGTGAGCTTTAGAACTTCTTTCCACGCTAATTCATATCCGACAGAATATTCACCATATCATGAAAGAAAAAGCTCTTATAGGGCAGAATCAACAACCCGTCGTCATAGGCCCGGCTCATGAAAATGATAAAATAAAGCGTCGCCGCAAGTATCATTCCCGCCCGCAGAAGTCTTCGCCATTTGACGCTTTCCGTTTCCCGTAACAGCGCCGGCAGAAACAAAATATGGCTGACCGTCAGATAATACCCGATGCGGGAAATAATCGGCAGAAAAGAACAAAATACATAGAGCACGAGCGCGCCCAGATTCAGATAAAAGTAAAACTGCATGCGCCTGCTTCCCTTTATGCTTTTCCGGTAATAGAACAGCGAGAGCGCGAGCACTCCAAGACAGCGCAGAATATTGATATAACTCGTCCCGCCTGTCAGGTATTCCGTGTCCTCATAGGTCGGATATAAAAATACGACCACTTTCAGATAAAAATCCTGCAGGAACAGAAATGTCGTACAAAAAACGCCGATTAACGCCAGCTGCCATTTTTTCCAGGTAACGGACGCCAGAAAGTAAAGCGGCAGTATGACGAGCAGCGACTTATGGAAAAAGCTGCCGAGAACAACCAGCAGAATAAATCTGCCCCACTGTCTGCGTATGACAAATTTCATGGAATAAAGCGCAATCGCCAGCGCCAGATAATAACGCACGGTGCTGAAAGTCTGGAAGTAATAGCCAAGCGTCATGAACAGAAAATAGGTCATCGGAAAATCATCGCTCTGCTCATAGATTGCAAGCAGAAAAAGAGAAATCGTCGCGAAAGCATAAATCGCAAAAACAAGCAGATAATTCTCAAAGCCGGATATTCCGTAAACGATTTTCACGAGCAGATTAAAACCCGCTTCCGTCGGCACATACGCATTGGAGTTGACAAGGTGCATGAACTCTACATATTTGGCGTAATCATTTCCTACATTCTGCCTGCATGCGGACAGCGCAAAGAGTATGAGAAAAATCGCAAGAAGGCAGACTCTGTTGCACATCTGCTGTCTCGTCACCCGATACGGCTGTAAGACCGGATGATTCTCGACCATAACCGCAAGCAGTATCGTTCCCGCCGCGACCGCAAGATACAAAATCATGTCGATTCCCTTACCCCTTCTTTATGCTTTTCTGCGAACGAATACCTTCTGCCATCAGCCGGTAAGCCTTTTTAAGCGGGATTTCGCCGCACATGCCGGTCTTATTTTTTAACAGAAAGCGGAGCGAGAAAACTTTGGCAAGCTTTCCGTACAGATAATAATAGAGCACGCCCCGGTCTTTAAAAAATTTTTCCGTAAACCCGTGGAACCAGGTGGAACCCCCGGACTCCCGCGGCATTTCCTCCCCGATGCAGTCCGGTACTGCGTAGATTCTCATACCGGCCCGCAGACAGTCCCGCAGAAACAGACTGTCTTCTCCGTTACTGTATTTTGCGCCGCCGCCGAACAGCAGCGAAAAATGAACATTTGCCCTTCTGAATGCGTCCAGTTTCCCGGAAATGCTGTATGCCGGATATCGGCCGTAATTATACCAGTGAATCCGCTTTCTCTGTTCGTTCCAGTAAGTCCGCCGTTTGGGCGCCACCCGGACGTTAAAAAGAATCATATCCGCATCGGGAATCTGTTGATAGGCTTTTCGAATAATATCCGGATAGTCTTTTTCCAAAACGATATCTTCATCCGAAAACAGGCAGATATCCGCATCCGCGTGAAGCAGCGCCGTATTCCGGCTCAGTCCCACGCCGCGCTCCGCCATGCCGAAACTCTGTACCCGGCCGGACTTGGTATGCCATTCCCGGTAATCATATCCGTCGCACTGATTCACGACGACAGCATCCGACGCTATATTCATTTGTTCCGTCAGGTTCTTACTATCCTGATTCAATGCGGATACCAAGACCTGCACTTTTACAGGTGATTGTAATACCATCTTAACAACCTCATATCGGCATCCCGTATAACAATGCCCGCAAGTCTGCATTCCTGTATCGAAAACTGTCCGATGCGGTAGCCAAGCGTCGTCCTGTCCATCTTTTTATAAGGAACCGATAACAGGATTCCTTCCGCTTTCCGCAGTTCTTCATACATCTCTTCCGTAACCGTCTGATGCTTCTCCAGTTCGAACGTCGTGAGCGTTCCGATTCTGTCCGCCAAATGCGCCCGGTTCCGTTCCAGGTCAGCCTGCAGACTGTCAGACAGTCTTTTCGCTTTTCCGCCGGATTCCTCCCTGAAGCAGAACCCCACAAACGGAAGTTCTGTCACGCTTTTTAAATCTCCCGGCACATAAATTTTATCGTCCAGCACATAAAAGAGCGCCATCGCAAGCAGCGCAGACGCAAGCGCAAGCGCAAGGCCTACCAGAACCGCCTGTAACAGTCTCGGCGTCATCGTCACCAGCTGCGGTTCCGTCTCACTGTAAATTTCTATATCGTTAAATTCCTTCGCCTGTTTTCCGAGTTCCACCAGAGAAAGGTCCGTAGCTTTCAGGATTTCCGCGGTCCGCTCCGGATTTGATGTTGTAATCGTAATCGTCAGAAGCCGCAGGTCGGAAAGAATTTCCGCCCGGGTGGCGGCAACGACCTCTTCTTTCGTGTAATCTTCCGGCAGAAAAGCCATCGTCGTATTCAGAATCGGCTCTGTCGCCATCAGGTCATTCCATGTATAGCCGTTATAAGCCTGATAGATTTCTCCGCTCTCGTCCGGCGCGAAGGTCAGATAAATTTTGGACTCAGCCTGATATTCCCGGTTATTATTTACCGCCACATGGAAGAAAAGATAGACGCCTCCGCCGAGAACCCCGCCGAGCAGCGCCGCAAGCGCCGCAAGCCAGACCTTTCCCAGGAAAAGAAGAAAATATTTTTTGCAATCCATACCTTCATTTCCGTATTTCATGATAACGATACCTTCCCGTTCATTCTTATTGCTTTTTGGCCGTTGTCTGGCCGTTCTCCACGCCTTCCGTACTTTCCGGCTTAATCAGGATTTTCAATGTCAGAAGCATCAGCTTCAAATCCAGCCACACCGAATAATTTTCAATATACGTTAAATCCAGCTTCAGTTTATCATAGGGCGTGGTATTATATTTTCCATAAACCTGCGCATATCCCGCAAGTCCCGCCTTTACCTTCATCCGAAAGACGAACTCCGGCATCTCTTTCACATAATCCGCGATGATTTCCGGCCTTTCGGGACGCGGCCCGATGAATGACATGTCCCCTTTTAAGATATTGAAAAGCTGCGGAAGTTCGTCGATTCGCACCGCCCGGATAAATTTGCCGATTGGCGTAATCCGGTCGTCATTCTTCGCCGCAAGCCTGGCTACACCGTCTTTTTCCGCATCCACCCGCATACTTCGGAATTTAAGAATATAAAATTCCCTCGCATCCTGGGTGCATCGAATCTGTTTATAAAGAACCGGCCCTTTGTCATATAATTTGATGGCGATTGCCGTCACCAGCATAAACGGCGACGCGATGACAAGCAAAAGAACCGCGCATATCAGGTCGATACATCTTTTGATAATCCGCTGTTCCGTTTTCAGCGCATATTCCCTGATGAGCATAATCGGCGCGTCGAACAGATGAAGCTGGTCGGAGCCCTGAATGAGCACGTCTGAAATTTTCGGCATCATATAGACGCGAATCGACCGGCTGTAACAGAATTTCAGAAGATGATTTCTTTCCGACACCGGAATATCCCACAATACAATTGCGCCATAACCCGCCAGAATTTCTTCCTGAATCTTCTCCGTTCCTTCGGAAATATTCATACATCTGTTGATTTTGTACTTGTCCTTTCTGGAGTCAAATTTCGCCACAATTTCATCGATGGAACGCTCCCCGTGCACGAGCAGAATTTCCCGCGGCGGAAAAGCTTTCCGGTAAAGCATATTTCCGACATACACCCAGACCGCGGCCAGGATAAGCTGTATCAGCATCGTTTTGATGATGGGCGCAGCATCCACCAGCCAGTTCGCCATCAGCGAAATCTGAATGTAAGAGATTACATTGACTCCTAGCAAGGAAAAAAACTGTGAGAAATAAACATCCACCGGTTTCAGATAACCTATTTTCAGTCCGCCGTAAGTGCTCGTGAAAAAATAAAGCAATACAAGATAAACGAGCAGCATCAGCACATGCCCTTTAAAATAATATCTCAAATCCCTGTGCAGATGCAGAAACGGATAATAGGCGCTCATCCAGTAATAAGCATATACACCCATCTGCACAATCAGCCCGATAAGCGGAAACTCCGATATAATAAGTCTTTTTAATGATTCTGTTCGCTTCACCTTAATAACCATGCCTTTCCCACTATAAGCGCCGCAGCGTAGCACGAAATGCCCACATACAGAAGCAAAAAGCACTGACCGGCATAGTCAATCCTTCCACCCGGCGATACAGATTCCAGATTCGCTTTATCGCCACAAATTTATTGGAAGACAGACTCTTCTCCGGTCTTCTGTATATGACAAGCGACTCGTTCAGGCCATACGCCGTATGACCGTTTCGCAGAATCTTCCACCACGTCGCCGTATCTTCGCTTTCCACCACAGGCATCCGTATCAGTTCTTTTGATATTTTTTCCGTATCAAAAAGAACCGTTGACGTAAAGATGACCGTACGGGACAAAGCTTTCCTGTATGTCAGCCGCTCGGGTACTTTTACAATTCTGCCCGTACCGCGCGCGTGTTCATCGCCAAATTCATAGGCGGTAAATACGAAAGCCGCCTGCTTTTCCCGCAGAAAAGCAAGTTCTTTCTCAAGTTTTTCGGGGAGCCAGATATCATCCGCATCCAGAAAGGCAATATATCTGCCTTCCGCCTGCTCCAACCCGGTATTACGGGCTCTGGCCGCTCCTTCGTTCTGCGCTTTCCGAATCAGGCGGATGCGCTGTGTCATATCCGGACACGCCTGCGGTATCTGCCTTTCATCCGCTGCCTGCCCTGCCAGTTTTTCTATTGTATGCTGAATGATTTCCGCGCTGTTATCAGGCGAACAGTCGTCGATGAAAAGCAGTTCCCAGTCCCGATACGTCTGCCGCCTCACCATCTCTATCGTCTCCGCAATATAAGGCGCGGCGCGATAGACCGGCACGATAATACTGACCTTTTCGTTCATCAAATGTCCTCTTTTATCAGATAAATTGGTCTTCGCTTTACTTCCATATAGGTCTTAGATAAGTATTGACCCACAATGCCGAGACAAAACAATTGTACGCCGCTGATAAGTGAAATAATGCAGACGAGCGACGGCCAGCCGGAAGTCGGGTCGCCAAACAGCATCTTACGCACGATTGTGATAACAATCAACAGAAATGCCACAATGCAGAATAAAACGCCCATAACCGAGGCAACTGCCAGCGGCGCCGTGGAAAATGCGGTAATACCGTCGATGGAATAAAGGAAAAGCTTCCAGAAAGACCATTTTGTCTCTCCTTTCTTCCGTTCCACATTCTCGTATTCGAGCCATTTCGTCTCATAGCCGACCCATCCGAAGATTCCCTTCGTAAACCGGTTATATTCCGTCATGGCCAAAATCGCATCCACCACCTGTCGTTTCATCAAACGGTAATCTCTCGCCCCGTCCACAATCTCTGTTTTCGAAATCCTGTTCATCAGACGGTAAAAAAGTCTGGCAAAAAAAGAACGGATGACGGGTTCTCCTTTTCTCGTGACCCGTCTTGTCGCCACGGAATCATATCCCTGTTCGATATACTCATACATTTCAGGCAAAAGTGACGGGGGGTCCTGCAAATCCGCATCCATCAAAACTACATAGTCTCCTTTCGCCTTCTGCAGGCCGGCATAGATTGCGGCCTCTTTTCCGAAATTTCTGGAAAAGGATAAAAGATGCACCCGTTCATCTTCCGCACGCAGTTTCCTGACTTCCGCCACGGTCCCGTCTTTCGAGCCGTCGTCGATATATAAAAATTCAAGTTCCAGTTTTTTTTCTTCAAAAAAAGCGCTGTTCTTCAATACTTCATGATAAAAATCAGCAATATTTTCCTCTTCATTATAACAGGGGACGATAATACTCAATAAACTCATTGCCTGTTCTCCGCTCTTTTTTAATCGGTGCGGCCATACCAACCGCAATTTTACTCTATTTATGTCAACAGTATAGCATATCCGCACAAAAAAAGGAAGGGTATCAAAAACCCTTCCTGATATATTACTTTTATTCATTACATTTCACATCCTCTCCGGCACGGAGTCCGGTTCTCTGGCTGAGGCTCTGGAAGGGCGCCGGTTCTTAGTGAAAAAGACGCTTCGCGGCTTTTGAACTTAGTACCGCTGCTGCCCTTCGTGAAGCGAAAGCGTGCCTCCAAAGAGAACCGGACTCCGTGCCGGAGAGGGTGTGAAATGTAATATTTATTCGTCAGACAAATCCCTGTTCCAGGCGCACATAGTCCGCTACCGATGCGATGTATTCGCTATTTGTCGGCCTGCTGTGCTCGCTGCTGTTGCTGTATCCGAACAGCTTTTTGAACAATTCTCCGTTTCCACGTTCCCAGGAAACTTCTATCGCATTTCGGATTGCCCGTTCTATCTTTTGGTCCGTGGTCAAATAACGCCTTGCCAAATCCGGATACAACAGTTTCGTTACGCTCCCAATCAGCTCCATATCCTCCACACACATACTGATAGCTGTACGCATATATTGATAGCCTTTCAGGTGAGCCGGTATGCCAAGCTCTAACATTAACCCGGAGATGACCTGTTCCGTCTCCGGCCTTACCATCGTATTGCTCTCCATAGCACCATTCCCCTTTACCGTACATTTTGGAAAAGCATATCACAATTCGGTAAAATTTGTAAACTGTTATTCATCGCCCGCCCGGCCAAATCCGTATTCCGACGGCTTCTTCCCACGGCGTTTTCCCATATTCTGACTACTGTTTTACCGCCCCGTCCGAAATTCCTTTAATCACCCATTTTTGTGCGAACATATAGAACACTACCACCGGCGCCATGACTAACAGCAGTCCGGCCAGCGCCAGACTCCACTTCTTGAACTGACCCCCGAAGAACTGGAATACCATCAGCGGAAGTGTCTGGTTTCCGGGCTGGTTAATAATCAGCGACGGCATCAGATAATCATTCCATATCCAAATCAAATCCAGAAATACCACCGACAGCAGAATCGGTTTGAGAAGTGCGAACACGACCCGCCAGAACAGCTGCCAGATACTGCATCCGTCAATGACCGCCGCTTCTTCTATCTCCTTTGGAATCCCGCTCACGAAGGAACCAATCAGAAACATTGCCATGCTGGCGCCGAAGCCCATATAAATAAACCACATGCCCGGCTTATTCATCAGCCCTAACCGGTCAATCCATTTTACAAAAGGAAGCATGATTTCCTGGAAGGGAACCAGCATTCCCGCCACGAGCATATAATAAATAATTTTGCTGATTTTTCTCTCGTATGTCCTCGTCAGGCGCCATGCCGCCATAGACGCGGTTATAATAATCAGCACAAGGCTCCCCGACGTAACAAACACGGTAAGCCTTGCAAACGGATTTCGCAATCCCGCCCTTCGGGATAATGAATTTATATCTCCCGTCTACAAATACTGCGGTTTATTGCAATCCTGCAAAGCTTCCACAATTTTCTTCACTTCCTGCGCCCGGTTCTTATCACAGACAAGAACCGCATCTTCTGTCTCCACCACAATCACATTATCCAGTCCGATTGTCGTCACCAGTTTATTCTTGGCGTAAATGATGCAGTCATGCGTATCGATATGAACCTGTTCCCCATAAGTGATATTTCCATACTCGTCTTTTTCGTACAGGGATTCCAACGCATCCCAACTTCCTACGTCGCTCCATCCAAAATCCCCTTCCAGCGCCAGAACCTTCGAGGCCTTTTCCATAATGCCATAGTCGATTGAGATTTTCGGAATCTGCGGATATATTTCCTGAATCACGTTCCGCTCGTCATCCGTTCCCATCGCCGCGCCGATTTTTTCCAGACAGGCATAAATATCCGGAAGCAGTTCCTTAAAATACTTCATAATCACGGACGCCTTCCAGAAGAACATGCCGCTGTTCCACAAATATTCGCCGGATAAAAGGTATTCCCTTGCCTTTTCCAGATTCGGTTTTTCCACGAACTGTCTGACCGCATAAGAGCCGTCCGCGCGTTTTTCCTCTTCATGACAGATATAGCCATATCCTGTCGAAGGATAGGTGGGCTGAATGCCAAGCGTAACGAGCGCATCCGTTTCTTCCGCTATGCGGAGCGCATCGGCAACTACTTTCCGATAGACGTCCGTCTTTTTAATATAATGGTCGGAAGGCAGGATGCACATCACCCCGTCGCCGTATTTTTGCAAAATCTCCATCGCCGCATAACCGATGCAGGCCGCCGTATTTCTCGCCGCCGGCTCCGCAAGGACATGGTCCGGAAGAACCCGCCCCGCCGTCGCATGAAGCATTAACTCCGCCTGCGTGCTGTTCGTCACGACAAAAATATTTTCCTTTGTAACATTACCCTCGAGCCGGTCAATCGTCTCATTGACCATCAAATCTTTTCCTGTCAGATTCAAAAGCTGCTTGGGCAGTTCCTTTCTGCTGAGCGGCCAGAAACGGGTTCCGCCTCCCCCCGCCAGAATCACTCCATATGTTTTCATCACATTTCTCCCTTTTTATCACAGCCTGCCTTTTCAAGTCACGCTTCATTTCCCAGACGTGCACTCTCAACATTTTCCCGGAACCAGTCATATGCGAGCCGGATGCCTTCCTCCAGTTCCACTTTATGGTTCCATCCGAGGCCGTGCAGTCTGGTAACATCCGTCAGTTTCCGCGGCGTTCCGTCCGGCATATCCTGATTCCAGACGATTTCTCCTTCATAGCCGACCGTCTTTCGCACCATTTCCGCCAGCTCCCGGATTGTGACCTCCTTACCGGTTCCGATGTTTACATGACTTTCGCCGCTGTAATGCTCCAGCAAAAAGACACAGGCATCCGCCATATCGTCCACATAGAGAAATTCCCGCAGAGGCGTTCCGGTTCCCCAGAGTTCCACCGTTTCCGCACCGCTCACCTTCGCTTCGTGAAACTTACGAATCATGGCCGGCATGACATGGGACCCCTGCAAATCATAGTTGTCATAGGCTCCATACAGGTTTGTCGGCATACAGCTGATGAAATCGTCCCCGTATTGCCTTTTGAAAAATTTACACATTTCAAGCCCCGCTATTTTGGCTATCGCATAGGCTTCGTTCGTCTCTTCCAACGGCCCGGTCAAGAGCGCGTCTTCGGGTATCGGCTGCGGCGCCATTTTGGGATAAATACAGGTGCTTCCGAGAAACAGCAGCTTTTTCACATGAAAGTCATGGGCGCATTTGATAACATTGCACTGAATCTGCATATTCTCATAAGCAAATTCCGCAGGCGCCGTATTGTTGGCATTGATACCCCCTACCTTTGCCGCGGCAAGAACCACCACATCCGGTCTTTCCGCCTCAAAAAATGCCCGCACCTGCGCCTGACTGGTCAAATCCAGCTCTTTGTGCGTCCGGCCGATAACATTGTCATATCCTTTTGCTTTCAGATTTCTGACAATCGCGCTGCCGACCAGTCCTCTGTGCCCCGCCACATAAATTTTATCCGTCTTTTTCAATGTATCTCCCTCTTTCTGAATTATTCTGCATATTGAAAACCGTCCCCGATACCGTCTCCGCGCAGACGAATCCGCGCTTCTGCCGGCGATGACGGAAAACTGTCATAGCCTGTCCGGTCTCCTTCGACCGGACAATAAAAACGTATTCCCTCTATTTCATAGCTTCTCGTTTCATAATTTTCGTAATCTTTCTGATACAGCCAGTAATCGTCCACATAAAAGACTGCAAGCTCCCTTCCGAAAGCCGCCGCCTTATACAACAGAAAAAGCGCAATCAAAAACTTACACGCCTTTTCCGGCCATCGTCCGCATCGTGAAGCAGCTCCTGTCTTTGTAAAAAACGCGGTGCAGACATCTCCCCATACAACGGCCGTAACCAGATAAACATAAACACAGCCGTAGCGAATCAGCGGCGAAGTGAACAGCCAGAACAGGAAGCAGAGCGCCAAAACGCCTTCCAGAAAAATACGGCTTCCATCCTCTTTTTCCATTGATTTCTCCCCGTTGCCCTTCGTCCGCAGAACCCACCGGATTAGCCGAATCAGAAATACGCCGACGGACACTAACGCCGCCAGAACCAAAATTTTGTCCATGCCGCCCAGTCCCTGAAACCACCCGGGGAGCCATTCCCACACCGGCATATCGAACTTCGTCACATCGCTGTAACCTCTTCCCCAGACCTGTATTTCCTTCGCATCATAAGCCGCAATTCCCGCCGGAATCTTCCAGTCCATATGAAACAGGTCGATTCCCGTAAAAGGATAGACAAGCCAGCCCGACAGCAAAACATTCCGTATCAGATAGGGCGCTGCCGTCAGAAAACCAAGTCCGATATAGACCGCTGTTTCCTTCCAGCGTTTTGTGCGAATCAAAGCGGACGCCGGCGCGCACACGAGCAGGATAATCAATGCAGCCGAAAGCTTGACAGTCAGCATAAATACGCCGAGCACACACAGCATCGCATAGGGAAAAACCGCTTCTTCTTTTTCCTCTGTAAAATCCATCCACCGGATAACCAGATAAAAGGCTGTCAGAACCATAAAATAATCGGATGCCGGCGATATCATTTCATCGAAGATTATCAGCAGATAGTAGACACAGGCAACCCGCGCAAAATCGGATGGCCGCAGACCCTTACGTCTGACCGTTCCGACCGCTTTCAGGCAGACCAGCGCAAGAATCAGCCCCAAAAAACCGGCCGCGCAATGATAGGACTGTCCGCCCAGAAATCTCATGCTATACAACGCGGACAGTGCAAAAGACGCGCTGTTATAAGCCAGTCTGCAATGCAGATTTCCGAGTCCTTTCACAATGCCGTATTCCTCTATCCAGCGAATGCTCTGGGCATGATACAGCGCCGTATCATAATGCAGAATCCCTCTTGAAGTTCCGTAAGCATACAGCAGAAACAGAAAAATCACAACCACCGGGAGTAAAACAGCCTTCGCCGGAACCTTTCCGCCGGGCTTTCTTTTTTCCTGCCATTTCCCATACAGCCGTCCGAAATCCTCCCGCAGTCTTTTCCGGCAAAAAAAAGCCGCCGCCAGACAGAGCCCTGTCAGAATCAGATTTGCCGCAAGCCCGACCGGCGCAAAAATACTGAAAAACTGTGCATAGACAGTCGCGCCCGCCAGACCGAAGAAAACATAACCATCCCAACTTTTTACCCGATAATGGCAGCAGGAAGAAAGCCCTGTCAGAATCCCGTATCCGAGCAGGAAAACCGTGCCCATCATATAAAACCATATCATAACAACAGACAGCATAAACAACCGTGCCTTTCCGAGCAAAACAGGATTTATTTCTCGTTCTTTTTCTGCTTTTTATTTTTGTATTCTTTACAGCTCATTCCCGTAATTTCCTGTAAATCGGCTTCCATCATCATGGATACAAGGCCCTTGAAATCAATGTTTCTCTTCCAGCCCAGTTCCCTTTCCGCCTTCTCACAGTTTCCCCAGAGGAATTCCACTTCTGCGGGACGATAGAACTCCGGATTCACATCTACGAGAAGTCTGCCGCTCTCCGCGTCGTATCCCTTTTCGTTGACGCCGGTTCCTTCCCATCTGATATGGATATCCAGCTCCGCGAAAGCCGCCTCGACAAATTCCCTGACCGTATGCGTCTCATTGGTCGCAAGAACATAATCGCCCGGCTTGTCCTGCTGCAGCATCAGCCACATGCCTTCTACATAATCGCCCGCAAATCCCCAGTCGCGTTTCGCGTTCATATTGCCGAGCGAAAGCTTCTCCCGCCTGCCCGCAATGATATTCGCAATCGCAAGCGTAATTTTTCTTGTAACAAAATTCTCACCTCTTCTGGGCGATTCGTGATTGAACAGAATACCGTTACAGGTAAACATGTTGTAAGATTCTCTGTAATTGACGGTAATCCAGTAAGAATACAGTTTCGCAGCGCCATATGGGCTCTTCGGATAAAAAGGCGTCGTTTCGCTCTGTGGCGCCGTTTCCGGAATGCCGCCGAACAGCTCTGACGTCGATGCCTGATAGTATCTGCAACTGCCGCCGTTGACACGAATTGCCTCAAGCAGTTTTAAGGTGCTGACGCCGGTCGCCTCCGCCGTATATTCCGGCACTTCAAAAGAAACACCCACATGTGACTGCGCCGCCAGATTATAGACTTCCGTCGGACGGATTTCCGCAACCAGACGCATCAGATTGCTGGAATCTGTCGTATCCGCAAAATGAAGGAAAAATTTCACCTTATTATAATCGGATTTTATGATGTGGTCAATTCTCGAAGTATTGGCAATGCTGTGCCGACGGATAAGGCCGTGCACTTCATATCCTTTTTCCAGTAAAAATTCTGCCAGATAAGAACCGTCCTGGCCCGTAATTCCTGTAATCAACGCTATTTTCTGCATCGTGTGTCTCCTTTTTTCTTTTTTTATTTTGGGGGGAAGCATGGCTTTGGTTTTTAGCCATGCCATTCATAATTTGGCTGTTTTGGTTTTGGGCGTTGTTTGTTTTGAAGCCAAATTATGAATGTGGGCTGCGCCCTATAGAAATTATCATGTAAAATCTGCTTTATGTGCAAGCACATACGCAGATTTTACATGATAATTTCTGCATGGCTTGGTGTAACATTTTGCTCTTTCCTATGGGAGTATACTATTGTATAATACAAGTATCAACCTAAAATATTGCCGCATAATGGTAAAATATTGCTGAAAGGAAATCGTTTGAAAATGGCAAAATCAACATCCGAACGTATTATCGCAACGCCCTCTTCCCATGCCAGAGAACATTATCTCTATGTGCAGGAAGTCGGCACGCTGCAAAGTCTCGAGCCGCATATCAGCAGACGGCAGAACCTGAATTCTTATCTGTTTTTTATTGTATTAAAAGGCAGCGGATATGTTTCTTATGACGGCAGCCGTTTCAATATTGCGGCCGGAGACTGCGTATGGCTTGACTGTACGAAGCCCTATTCCCATGAAAGCAGCGCGTCAGACCCCTGGAGTCTGATGTGGGTACATTTTTACGGAAAAGAGGCGCCTCATTTTTATACGAGCTTTCTGAAACAATCCTGTCCCTTTTTGTTCCGTCCGCAAAACACTATCGCCTTTACCGATATTCTGCATCATTTATATCAGATTCATTCCGTCAAATCTTCTTTAATGGAATTGTATGCCAACCGTTATCTGACCGACCTGATTACTTTATGTTTCAGTGAGAATCTCCGGGAAAACGGGGAAACCTCTTCCATTCCCGAAAAGCTGAAGCAGGTGCACGATTATCTGGACGAAAACTATGCGCAAAAAATAAATCTGGAAGACTTATCTTCCAGATTCTTTATCAGCAAATTTCATCTTTCCAGAGAATACAAGAAAATATACGGAACCACCATCGGAAATGAACTGACTCTGCGGCGTATTTCCCATGCCAAAACCATGCTGCGTTTTTCCGCTGACTCCGTCGAAACCATAGCCCTCGGCTGCGGCTTTCAGGAGGCCGGATATTTTATCAAAGTCTTTAAGCGGGCGGAAGGTATGACGCCGCTCGAATACCGTAGAAAATGGTAAATTCTTTTTTTCGTTTTAATAAAATTTTCTTGAAAATCAGACTTTGTAACTGTTTAAAAAATATGATAATTGGCTATCATAAGCTGGCATGTGATAAAGCCGGTCAGAATGCCCAACAGCGCGCCCATCCACACCTGAAGCGGCGTATGCCCGACAAATTCTTTCAGCTTATCTTCCACCGACATCTTCGTTCCCATTTCCCGGAACAATGCTATCATTTCATTGAGAACCTGCGCCTGAATGCCCGTCTCTCTCCTGACTCCCATCGCGTCGTGCATGACGATAATGGCTACGATAACCGCTATGGCAAATTCAAAACCGCCGCTGCCATATTGGATTCCAACCGCCGTCGTCAAAGCGCATACGGTAGCGGAATGGGAACTCGGCATACCGCCGCTGCCTACCATTCGTTCCCATATAAACTCTTTATGAATCAGAAAATGAATCATTGTTTTCAATACCTGCGCTACAAACCAGCCCATGACCGCCGCGACAAAGACCGGGTTTCTTATCAAACCGTTTAAAAATGACATCTTAATCCAATGACCATGCCTTTCTCTCAGCCTGCGAACTTTGAAGCCAAGACGCTATCAGCGTCGGCACAATATTCGCAAGACGAATAAATTCGTCTATGAAAAATCTTTTATTTTTCAACCTGTTCCCTTCATATATCTGGCAACCGCGTCATGCCAGTCTGAGAATACGAAATCCGACGTCAGCCGGAACATATAATTGTCCAGAATCGAATAGGCCGGTCTGGCCGCAGCAGCGCCGTATTCTTCTGTCGTAATCGCTTCCACCACCGTCTTTTTCCCTGCAAGACGGAAAATTTCTTCCGCAAATTCCGACCAGCTGCAGTCTCCTTCGCAAGTTCCGTGAAAGAGCCCGTAATTTTCAGTCGGCAGCAGATACGCTATCGCTTTGGCAAGTTCGTCCGCACTGGTCGGCGAACCGACCTGGTCTTTCACAACACGAACTTTTTCATGCGTCTCCGACAACTTTAACATCGTTTTAACGAAATTTTTACCGTCCCCGTAAAGCCACGCCGTACGAATGATAAAATATCTGTCCGCAAAATCTTTTACAAAATTCTCGCCCGCAAGCTTGGTCAGTCCATACATCCCCTGCGGCCCCGTCGGGTCAAATTCCGTATAGGGCCTGGTTCCTTTTCCGTCAAAAACATAATCCGTCGAAATATGAACCAGCTTCGCACCCGTTTCCGATGCCGCAATGCTCAGATTTCTTGCTCCAATCGCATTGATTTTATATGCTCTGTCCCCTTCGGTCTCACAGGCGTCCACCGCCGTGTGCGCCGCACAGTTAATGATTGCATATGGTTTTATCTCTCTCGCCAGCTCCATAACCTGGTCGATGCTTGTAATATCAAGTTCCCCTACGTCTGTATTGACAAACTCAAAGGTATTATCTCCTGCATACAGCTTATTCACGGCACGCCCCAACTGTCCGTTGCATCCCGTTACGATAATCTTCTTCATAGGCTGATATGTCCTCCGTTCTTTCCGTCTGATTTCAACTCAAATCATACTGATACTCTACATTATTTTATCATACATCCGCAAATCCACAAGGAAAATTTAGAAAGAATTGCTATCTTCGAATCCATATATTAAACTATACTTGAAAACCGGAATTTTTATTCCTGTGCGCATACCTGTCCCGAAAAGGAATTGCAGTTATTGTGGAGAAACCATTTATGAATGGAATAGGCGGAGCACGAAGGCGACCTGCTGATGACCGAACTGCTTTGCTATAATTTATAAGACTCCCCCTTCGCGCAGTATTTTCCCTGGTGACGGAGACATTTTCTTATGATATACTATCTTGAGCGTCTCTATATGAAGATATGGCAAAAGGAAAGAGAGGATTGAACATGAAAAAAATGCAGGTAATTCTTCTTGTGGCTTTGTCTTCTGCTCTTTTACTGTTTGGCTGTGGCAAGGAACAAAAAGAGCAAAAACCGGAAGCTGAGCCGCCCGTTACCGAACAGGCAAAAGAAGAACCGGAAGTTACGGACATCCCGGAAGAAAAAGAGGAACAGCCGGAAGAGGTTGAAACGCCGGAAGAAGAAGTTCCGCCGGAAGAAGGCATGGTCCGCAGCCGCATTACAAATGAATGGGTAACGGAGGAAGTGGATAACACGCGTCCAATCGCCGTTATGATGCCCAATACAAGAACCGCCGCACACTATGGCATTTCGCAGGCCGATGTACTGTATGAATGCAATGTGGAAGGAAGCATCACCAGATTGATGGCAGTTTTTCAGGACTGGAGCGACTTCGACCGGCTCGGCAATGTCAGAAGCAGCCGCGACTATTATATATACTGGTCTTTTGAATGGGATGCGCTCTACATCCATTTTGGCGGTCCATTCTATATTAACGACGTCATCAATCGTCCCGATACGGATAATATCGACGGCATTTCCAGCAGCAACTTCTGGCGGGCCAAAGACACCGGCAATTCGACCGATAATGCCTATGTCACTACGGAAGGCATTCTGGAAGATGTCCGGAAACTCGGTTACAGTCTGGAATACCGCGACGGCTATTCGGACGGACAACATTTTCAGTTTGCACCGGACAGCGAACCAAATACGCTGGAACAGTACAGCGATGCGATTACCGCGGAAAAAATCGATATGTCGCCCACTTACCCGGTAACAAACTCCTACTTTGTATACAACCCCGATACGGGTCTGTATGACAGATTCCAGCATTTATCCGGCGCTGCGGACGGCCCGCATGTCGATATGGCCAATGATGAACAACTGTCTTTCAAAAATGTGCTCGTCCAGAATACTTATTTTGAAGTGCGTGACCAGAAAGGTTATCTTGCCTTTCAGTGCCACGATACGACGAGAGACGGCTGGTATTTTACAAACGGCAAAGGCATTCACGTCACCTGGAAAAAGACCGCCGATTACAGTCCAACAAGATATTATGACGACAACGGCAATGAAATTCAGTTAAACACCGGAAAAACAATGATATGTATCGTTGAGGACGGAGATTCCTTCCTCGTGGATGATGTAAAATATTCTTCCAAAAGTGAATAACAAAAAGCGGCGGCTTTCATCATCTATGGAAAGCCGCCGTTTTACATTATTTTTCATATATCTCTTCCAAAAAAACCCGTATCACTCCAAAGTATGCTTCCGGGTCCTTCTCGTGCGCCTGCGCATGACCCGCCCCTTCGATAATCAATAATTCCTTCGGACAGCCTGCCGCTTCATACAGGTCTTTGGACATCTGAACCGATATCATCTCATCCATATCCCCATGAATAAAAAGCGTTTGAATACGGCTGTTTCTCACCGCGTCAATTGCCGAAGCGTCCTTTAAATCGTAACCGCCTCGCATCCGAAGCACAAGACATGCCGTATCGACTAACGGAAATGCCGGTAAATGGAACCAGTCCTTTATCTTCTCCCCGAACATTGCATACGCATCCGTATATGCGCAGTCCGAAATCACCGCATCGATATTTACCGAAAGTTCCTCGTCCCCCGATATCATCAATGCCGCGGCAGCCCCCATGGACTGTCCGTGCAGCACGATTCCGGCATCCCCATCCTGCGACAGAATATAATCGAGCCATAGCATACAGTCATAATGGTCCGTCCATCCCATCCCGATAAAATCTCCCTCGCTCTCTCCCTGACACCGCAGGTCCGGCACAATGACGTGATAGCCCTGCTCATGATACCAGTACGCAAAAGGATACATCTCCTCTTTCCACCCCGTATAGCCATGCAAAATGAGCACCCATTTATGATTATCCTCCGCCGCCGGAAACTCCGCGGCAATGAGTGTATAACCATCCTCGGTCTTCACCGAAATTTTCCGGCTCTCTGCCGTTTGCAGCCATTCTTCCGTTGCGTTCAATGTCATCTGCCGGTTTATTTTAATATCCGATGTCTGCACCTGCGCCGCATAGCTTTCTTCCGTAATCCGCTCGAATGCTTCCAGTTTCTGCATGAAAGAAGGAACCAATGCCGCGCTGACCAGAAAATTCACCAAAACAAAATACAGCACAATAACAAGCGCCGCAATAACAAGAAATGTACACACAACTTTCTTTCTTCTTTTCCCCATAAGCCACCCGCAACTTTTATCTTTCGCCAGATACCCCAAAGGTCCGTCCCAGATAAGACGCCCTTTCCACTAATTACATCATACCATATCCTGCGGAAATGATATCCAGGTAAATTTCGGAATTTTTGTATGCTTTAACCTTATATTGCATTTTTACCTTATATTGCATTTTTACCTTATATTGCGCTCTTACCTTATATTGCGCTTTCGCCTTCCACCATCTCACCGGCCTGCGTAAATGAAATCTCATACATCCCGGACGCAATTTCTCTGGCCGCGCCGCTTTTCCACCGGTAAATACCCACATAGTCCGGCAGGCAGACCCGAATCGTATGACTCCGCGCCGCTGTCATTTTCACACGAAGCATTTTTTCCTGTCTGTTCCAGCATAGCGAAATTTCTCCGTCAGGATAGCAGAAATTCCTGATTTTACCGCTATTTAACCGTTTCGGAAGCGCCGGCAATATTTTCAACAAGTCTTTCGAAGCATACAGAATCATTTCCTGAACTGCATTGACATATCCCAATGCTGCGTCTAACTGTACCGGCGCCGGGTCCATATCCAGCGTAATGCTCATGCCGCGCCAGTCATTATGCAACGTAAAAAAGTTAGACAGAAGACAGGATTTTGCCATGTTATCCAGACATTCTGCCGCTTTTTCTCCCTCGTCAAATCTCGCGTAAATGGCCGCCATATGAACCATAGACCATCCGGTCTGCGCATCAATTTTCCGAAGCGCAACCGCTTTCTTGTATTTTTCCATTTCCTGCGGGCAATCGGCAGAATTTACTTCATTGCCCGGAAATACGGGGTAAATATGAGATAGATGACGATGGTCATACCGGTCTTCAAATTCCTCTTCCTGCCACTCCCGAATCGCTCCATACCCGTTCGTTTTGTAAGGCGGTATCGACTCGAGAATCTTTTTCCATCCTTCCAACCGTTCCTGATGACACCCATACTTCTTTTCAATTTCAATCAGATTGGTAAAAAATTCTTTTATAATTGCCAAATCTATTGTGGCATTTATGGTCGTCGGCATCGGATGCGCAATCATTTCCGACAGCGGCGGCATAAAATTCTGCGGTGTATTTTCCGGCGATACACTGGGATAAAGCTTGATGCTTCCATCTTCTTTATACCGGATGAAATCTTCATAAAATGCTGCGACTTCCTCCATATACGGGAGAATCTCTTTTCTGATATATGCTTCCTCTTCCGGACGATATGCTATATAAGCGCTGTAATGCTGCGCAATCCATCCGGCCGCCCCTGTCCAGTTAATAATAACGGGAACCACCTGATTCGGTGCAGATACATTCGGCGTAGTGCCTGCGGTCATATAGATTCCCCGGCATCCAAACAATTTTTGAGCATTCTCCCGGAATGTGTCCATCCGGGAATTATAGTATCGGAACAATGACCGATGATACTGCGCCAGATTTCCTACGAAACTGTGCCAGTAAATCATTTGTGTATTTTCATTGGCCATGTTGTGGGGCCATAAAGGATTATAACTGCCGCTCCATATGCCATATAGCGGAAACGGATTCGCAGATTCCGCCGTACCGCTGATAAACAGATACCTCCCGTATTTCCACATTTTTTCCATCAGTTCTGTCGGCTGTTCTTCAACGAATGCCTGATGCAGCAGCGATTCGTTGCTGGATTCTTTGTATTCATCAAATTCCAGCTCCGCGCTTTTATACAGCCTTTGATGAAGCGGTATGTGCCGCTTCAAATACTCCTCATAGCTTCGTGCATGGCCTGAAATCCAATCCTTTGCTTTCTGCATTCCCGTTCCTGTTTCATCTTTGATAAAAGAACGGATAGCAATCATGATTTCACCGGCGTCCTCTACAAAAATTCTTCCGAACTCCGCTTTCTGTCTTCCGTCTGATTCTACTTTGGCCGCCATCCCGAAGAAACGATTGTCCGTATTAACAGACTGATAATAAAGCCAGTCTTTTTCCGTTTCCAATTGTTTCTTTTTCTCTATTTCTTCATATGCTTCCGGAACCGGCATTCCGGGATTTTTATGAATATCCGCTCTGAAATTGGCACAAATGACCGGTTTTGAGGCACGAATCCGATATAAAACGATATCGTCAGCCCTGGAAACAAAACTGTCACAGCGATACCACACTTCCTGCTCCTGCCACTGACAGGAAACCTCACCCGTGTCCATCTGAAGCACACGCAGATAATGATGGAACGTACTTTGGGGCGTAATCTGTATTTTCAAATCAGTCATCGGAAGTGGAGACTCCAACTCTGCCTGATATCCACACCGTTTCAACTCATTAACGATTTCCCAACTGGCTTCCTGATATGCCCCTTTGTCCATTTTATCTCTCATCCGCTTCAGCGCTTCATGCACATCAGGAAGTTTTTCTGCCATTCCTCCATACCACAAATCTCCATCTGTAATCATAAGCGTCTGTTCTTTTGTTCCGCCGTAAAAACTGACTCCGGTATGCCCGTTTCCACTCACAAGCGCTTCTCTCCAGGTATCTCTCCACCAAGACGCCGGATGCTGCATATAAAGAGTATCTCTTGTTATTGTGATTGGTTCCAACATTATTTTCCTCCGCCGTTTCTTTTGTTTTTCTGATATTATGACTCAAAGCATATACCTCTTTATCTGGCCTGCTCCCTGAAAATACAGTTCAAAAATCAATAACAAAAACCCCGAATATCTCGGGGCTTTTGAGAGGCGCAGACCGGATTTGAACCGGTGCGTACTGGTGTTGCAGACCATTGCCTTACCGCTTGGCTACTGCGCCATATTTTAATGGAAATGACTCCGACGGGAATCGAACCCGTGTTACCGCCGTGAAAGGGCGATGTCTTAACCGCTTGACCACGGAGCCAGATATAGTGACTCAACAAAAAATATGTTACCATAACCGAGGCCATTTGGCAAGCACTAATTACACGATTTTTGATTTATTTTTATTATCATATGCTTTCGATGTTGAAATGTTTCCTGCCATTAAGCCTTCTGTTACAAAAAAATGATAAATTTGAAAATAAAAAACCTGTAAGCGCCTTCACTTACAGGTTTCTTCTTTGGATGATTCCGTTCCAAACTCCCCGAGTTGGGCTCGAACCAACAACCCCACGGTTAACAGCCGTGT
>ERZ777305.920-NODE-920-length-42799-cov-23.911964_pt1 | contig 42799 bp, 30 predicted proteins | sample MGYA00374965_ERZ777305 | MGnify/ENA primary metagenome ERZ777305 (study PRJEB29328, sample SAMD00013331) | mouse gut metagenome | study: EMG produced TPA metagenomics assembly of the Metagenome analysis of fecal microbiota from mouse which was promoted...
TTTAACATTCTCCACAATTCAATTTAACACATGCACTGGAATTTCGGCTTGACCCCTTTAAGCATGGTTGAATCTTCTGTGATGTCAGTGATACAAAGGTAGATACTGAGCCTCCTGTTTAAGAATATCAATAAAGAATGAAGGGATTAAACTTTAATAGCTTAATCCCTTCATTTGTGTTGTCTTACCTGGATTCGAACCAAGACAGGCAGAACCAAAAACTGCAGTGCTACCATTACACCATAAGACAATCCTTATGCTCAAGCTTCTATCGTATACTGATGATGCCTAAAGCGGTGCAAAGTTAGCGAGTTTTTTGCGTATTTGCAAGGGTTGCCCGAAGTATTTTATTGTCTTTGTTCTAATTTGCGGGTAATTAGACAATTATTTGGTCTATAAATAGAGCTTTAGTCAAGCTTGTGGATTACGAGACCGGAACGGAGTTTGGGCTCGAACCATGTGGTCTTGGGAGGCATTATATTGCCTGAATCCGCAATATCCATAAGTTGCTTCATGGATACGGGGTAGAGAGCAAGTGCCATAGCCATCTCCCCGGAATCCACACGGTGCTTGAGTTCGCCAAGTCCGCGGATTCCGCCAACGAAGTCGATACGCTTGTCGGAACGCAGGTCGGTGATGCCGAGTATGTCGCGGAGTATCAGGTCGCTTGAGATTGTCACGTCAAGAATGCCGATGGGATCGTTGTCGTTGTAGGTGCCCGGTTTGGCAGTGAGAGAGTACCAGCGGCCTCCGAGATAAAGCGAGAAGTTGTGTAGGGCTTCGGGACGGTATTCATCTGTACCCTTATCCTCAACAGTGAAGTTTTCGGCTATGCGTGCGAGGAATTCCTCAGGAGCGAGGCCGTTGAGATCGCGCACCACACGATTGTAGTCGATGATGTTGAGATGGGATGCGGGGAATGCCACGGCAAGGAAATAGTTGTACTCCTCGTCACCTTTATGTGCGGGATTGTTCTGGGCCTTCTCGTGTCCGACGAGTGCGGCAGCAGCTGAGCGGTGGTGTCCGTCGGCGATGTAAAGATAGGGTATGCGTTCGAACTCGCTTGTCACAGTTGCTATCATTTCAGGAGTATCGATAACCCAGAAGTGGTGGCCGAAGCCGTCGGGGGCAGTGAAGTCGTATTCGGGTTCGTTCTTGGTTACTTCGTCGATTACCTGCTGAAGCACGGTGTTGTCGGGGAACGCAAAGAATACGGGCTCAACGTTGGCATTGTTGATGCGGACATGCTTCATGCGGTCCTCTTCTTTGTCGCGACGTGTGAGCTCATGCTTCTTGATGCGTCCTTCCATGTAGTCGGCTACATTTGCAGCGATCACTATGCCGTATTGGGTGCGGCCGTTCATGGTCTGTGCATATATGTAGTAGTGCTCGTTGTCGTCCTGCACGAGCCATCCGTTTTGCTGGAATGCGTTGAAGTTTTCTACAGCTTTGTCGTACACCTTGGGGTCGTGCTCATCGGTGCCCGGGGCAAAGTCGATCTCAGGCTTGATGATGTGGTAGAGTGAGCGCGGGTTGCCTTCGGCTTCGCTGCGTGCTTCTTCTGAGTTGAGAACGTCATAGGGGCGCGAGGCTACCTGTGTGACAAGGTCGCGTGGCGGGCGTACGCCGCGGAACGGTTTGACTTTTGCCATGATTTGTGTTTTTTGCTGGACTGAGCTTGCCCAGTCCATGGTTGATGATTTATGGATATTTGGTTAAGGTTACCTTTTGTTTTATGGCTGATGGCAGTACTAAGGTGTTTGGGCTATTTCAGGAGGAGTGTGCCAAAATACTTAATATATGAGTTCTGGCACATCTCCTCACTGATGCCTTTTATGGGTCCGATAGATGGATTATTTCTTTCTTTCGATGGTCTGCCTTCGGTCGGGACCTATGGAGACTATGGTGATAGGAGTCTCAAGCTCTTTTTCAAGGAATTCGATGTAGTCTTTGAATTGGGTAGGGAATTCCTCTTCGCTCTGCATTCCTGTCATGTCAGTCTTCCATCCGGGCAGGGTAGTGTAGACCGGTTCGATGTCCTCTTCAATTGAGTAGGGGAACTGTGTGGTAAGATTGCCGCCGATCTTGTAGGCTGTGCATGCCTTGATTTCGTCAAATCCGTCGAGCACGTCGCTTTTCATCATTATGAGCTGTGTGACACCGTTGATCATGATGGCGTATTTGAGTGCTACGAGGTCGATCCATCCGCAGCGACGCTCGCGACCGGTGACAGCTCCATACTCGTGACCGAGGTCGCGGATGAGCTGGCCTGTGGCGTCGAAGAGTTCGGTGGGGAATGGTCCGCTTCCTACGCGTGTGCAGTAGGCTTTGAAGATTCCGAAAACTTCTCCGATCCTGTTAGGTGCGACCCCCAGTCCGGAACATGCTCCGGAGCATATAGTGTTGGATGAGGTCACGAAGGGGTAGGAACCGAAGTCGACGTCAAGCAGTGTGCCCTGAGCTCCTTCGCACAGCACGCTTTTCCCTTCCTTGAGCAATGAATTGATAAGGAATTCCGAATCGACGATATCAAAGCCTTTGAGGTATTCGATAGCATCCATCCAAGTGTCTTCAAGCGAAGCAAGGAGTTCTGGGTCGGGAGTGGCGTCAAGGGATTTGAGGCGTGAGAGGTGCATTTCGCGCTGGGCGTTGTATTTCTCGTCGAAGTTGTGGAACACATCGCCGAGGCGCAGGCCGTTGCGGGAGATCTTGTCGGTATATGTCGGTCCGATTCCTTTGCCTGTCGTGCCAATCTTTTTGCCGCCTTTAGCCTTTTCATTGGCAGCGTCGAGGAGCCGGTGGGTAGGGGCGATAAGGTGGACTTTCTTGGAGATGCGCAGGATGGAACGTAACTCTACGCCGCTCTTTTCGAGTTCTTCCGCTTCCTGTTTGAACAATACCGGGTCAAGCACCACACCATTGCCTATAATATTGATCTGTCCATGCTGGAATATGCCTGATGGAATGGAGCGGAGCACATATTTCTTGCCTTCAAATTCGAGGGTGTGACCGGCGTTTGGACCACCCTGAAATCTTGCTACGACATCGTAACGCGGGGTGAGCACGTCAACTACTTTGCCTTTTCCTTCGTCGCCCCATTGGAGCCCGAGTAGCACGTCTACTTTCATTGTGTCAGTTACTTAGTTGTATTTTCTTTATTTCTTTTCTTCTTTCCATTGCTCTGGCACCGGGAGCATAGCCCGCTGACGCAGACTTCAAACTGCTTTGCAGCAAATGATGAATAACGCTTGAAACTTAAGGTACGGAACAATTGTGTATCCCTGACCTCTCTCACCTTTCCGCAGCTCTCACATATCAGCCTCACTGTGGCAGGGGGCTCAATGGCAATCTCCCAGGTGTCGGCTGAGAGATGGAGTTTCCTTACGATTCCGGCTTGGGCAAATAGTCCGACCGAGTTGTAGACCGTAGCCCTGCTCACACGAAAATCGCCCCCTTCCATGGCGGTAATGAGCTCGTCGACGGTGAAACGTGATGGCATTTCAAGTACTTTGTCGAGCACAGCAAACCTTTCCGGGGTGCTACGTAGGTGATGTTCTGCAATATATATGCTCAGGGTTTCGCGAGCGAGACCCTTGCGCTTGTCCTCGTTCATCATTCACAAAGTTACAACCATACGCCGAGATTTCCAAAAAAACATTGTAATTTTTCCGGCAGTTATTTTATATGTATATGTCTACATTCTTATTATGCCTGAGGATGTGAGGATGCGGAAGATCAGGTCTTTGAGGAGGTCGTATTCGTTTTGGCGGGAGGATATGCCTTTGCTGCGGCAGTCGCATTCGCGCAGTGCCGAGATTATTTCTATGGTCTGGCGTACATTGTAGGACCGTGCAGCTGTCTCGTAATTGCGTAATGCCCATGGCGATTTGAGCCCAAGCGCATCCATGTATCCGCTCTGCGATTTGTCATTGGTGTAGTGATATATGAGCAGGTTGGAGAAGTGGTTGAACAATGTCGACAGGGTCATTACTGTGGGGTTGTTCTTGGGATTGTTGCGGAAATATTCGACTATTGCCATTGCTTTGGCTGCATTGCGCGCGTTGATTGCGTCCACAAGCTCGAAGTTATTGTAATCCTTGGATATCCCTATATTGCGCTCGATGACTTCGGGCGTAATCATTGCTCCTGCTCCGAGAATGAACGACAGCTTGTCGATCTCATTGTAAAGGCGTGACAGATCGGTGCCTATGTAGTCTCTAAGCATTGACAGGGCTTTTGGGTCGACAGTCATCTTTTTTTCTTTGATGAGGTCGGATATGACAGGCAGAAGATTGCGTTCGCTTACTTTCTTTGATTCGAATATGACTCCGTTCTTTTTTACAGCTGCAAGAAGCTCCTTGCCCTTGGCTTTGTCGCCTCGGCAAGCTATTACGAGTATTGTGGACGGGTTGGGACGCTCGGCATAGTGATGAAGCTTGTTGAGTGAATCAGCTCGCACCGATTGGGCTTCTTTGACTATCACTACCTGGTGTTCAGCCATCATGGGGAGCCGCTGGCATACGTCCATGACAGTCTCCATGTTTGTTTCCGGTCCGTAGAGGGTGTACATGTTGAAGTCGCGTTCCTCTTCGGGGAGCAGGCTCTCGAATGTCTTTACAAGCTCATCGATATAGTATCCCTCTTCGCCGTGGAGCAGGTATACAGGTGCAAGTTGGCGGTTGGCTATCTGACGCTTTAGCTGAGGGAATGTGATATCGGTCGATGTGGTGCCTGTCTTTGATGTGGTAGCCATAATGGTCGGTTAGTGATGTCGAATAAGAGTGTAAATTTAGCAATAAATACCAGTATGTGCAAAAGTTTTTCATGAGTGCTCTTCGAGATTCGTTCTCATTCATTAAATTTGCAAATTGAAATCTTATGTATTGAATCATGCCTTCTTCGACACAGAATCTGCCACCACAATTGAATCTTCCGGTTGCTGAACTGTCATTGCGCAGCGGCGACAAGGGGGTTGAGGTCTATGATGAGCTGAGGCAGAAATGGCTGCTTGTGACCCCTGAGGAATGGGTGCGTCAGCATTTTGTGCATTTTCTGATGTCGCATATGGGGGTGCCTCGCAGCCTTATAGCCAATGAATTGGGGATCAGGCTTAACGGAATGTCGCGACGGTGTGACACTGTGGTTTTTGACCGAGCTCTATCTCCCTTGATGATAGTCGAATATAAGGCTCCGGACATAAAGATCGATCGGAAGGTGATAGATCAGGTAATGCGGTACAATACAGTGCTTAAGGTGCCTTATCTTGTGGTGAGCAACGGATTGCACCATTATTGCATTAAGGTGGATGCCGATGGCAATAAATGCCAGCTCCTCACACGCTTACCGCGATATGAGGAGCTGACATGAATTAGGTAAAGTTTTAGGTAAGAAAGAATTTGTTGCGGTTATTGTTCTGCCATGAGTTCTCTCTCTATCTGTGAGAGGTCCTCCTGGAGTTTCTTTTCCAATGGTAGTCGTTCGTCAATGAGCTTGCAAGCGTAAAGCACTGTGGCGTGTGAACGTTGCAGCCTTGCCCCGATGGTTTTGAATGGCATTTTGGTGTGTTTCTTTGCAAGATACATCACCATCTGGCGTGCGTCCGACACTTCGCGTTTGCGTGACTTGTCAAATATCTGTGCCGGTTCGATGTTATAGTAGTCGCTTACCACTTTGGTTATGGACTCAAAGTTGGTCTTGCGCTGGTTGAGTTTCACTGAGTTGGCAAGGACACGACGAGCGAGATTGATATCGATCTCACAGTTGAGCCCTGTAGCATATGCCAGCAACGATACCATCACGCCCTCTATCTCTCGGATGCTTTGAGTGACATTGGTGACAATGAACTCCACGACATCCTCGGGTAGATTGATGCCGTCGCGACGTGACTTCTGAAGCAGCACTTCGCGGCGAAGAGCGTAGTCAGGTTTGTCGAGGCGGGCTGTCATTCCGCTTTTGAATCGTGACAGTAGACGTTCTTCCATACCCTCCATGTCGGCTGGAGCACAGTCGCTCGACATGATGAGCTGCTTATTGTTCTGCTTAAGATGGTTGAATATGTGGAAGAATGTGCGCTGGGTCTTTTCTTTCCCGATAAGTTCCTGGATGTCGTCGATTATGAGTGTGTCAATGCTCTGATAGAACTTGATGAACTCATTGATCTTTCCTCGTAGTGTGGCTGAAGAGAACTGGTCCTGAAACAGACGGGCTGTAATATATAGAACACGCGTGCGAGGGTCACGCTCTTTGATGCGGATGCCTATGGCCTGTATGAGATGGGTCTTTCCCACACCGCAGGGACCAAATATGAAAAGCGGGTTGAATGTCTTGAGTTTGGGGTCGTTGGCAATCGCCTCGCCTATTGACTGTGCCACCTTGTTGCTTTCGCTTATACAGTAGTTCTCGAAAGTGTACTCCGGATTGAGCTGAGAATTGATCTCTTCGACGTATTTGTCCTGAAACGGATTGGCGGATGCGCCGGGTCCGGGTTTCACAGCCGCGCTGGGCTGTGCGCTATCCATGCTGACCTTTGATGTGGGATCGTTTGCCACAACCGGGAAGTTGTAGATAAGGCGTATCCCTTTACCGAACACTCGGTCAAGCGCGCTCTTGAGCACTCTGACATAACGGTCCTCAAGCTGCTCCACGAAAAATTCCGAAGGACACGAAATGGTGAGCACGTTGTCCTTCAGGCTTTCGAACGACAGCGGGCTAAACCAATAGTGATAGTGTTCCTCGGGAATTGTGTCGCGGATTATCTCCAGGCACTTATCCCATAATGGCGAGTTTAGGTGTTGCATGTGGTTAATAAATGTACTGTGAAGAGAGATCTGGTATGTGAGGCAATGCGGGGGACCTCGTTATTTCAACCGCATTTCTTGTGCAAATTTCTCAAAAATATTTCTTAAAATCAAATCGCTTTTTTCTTGTTTTTTTAATGTTGATTGCAGTGTATTGAATTTCAGTGTTTTATAAAAATGGCGACTAGTGTTAAAGTAGCACTTTTGAATTATAATTGCAACATATTGAAAATAAGCGTAGTTATAACGGTGTTTTTAAAGTGATAGTTGTTGTTTCATTTCTGTTACAAAGTTGCAAGTGTCTGGAATACCGATTGTTTTGTGGTGGAGGGATTGTGTTGCATGTAAAAAATATTATTTAGAATGTATCTAAATAATATGATCGGAGTTGTAGATTGAAATCTATTGCATGGATATAAATGTGAAAACTCTTCCGGAGTTGACTCCAAGTTTCCTGGCTGAGAAGAATGTGTCCGGGTGGCAACGTGTGCACAGACTGTTGTCGAAACCAGCTATATTTGATTCGGGAATCCCCTGATTGATAAGCGATTTTGTGATATGACGGTGGATGGATACGTGAGGTTTGTCCCAGGATGTGCGGTCAACGCATGTATTGTCAAACCTGTCTGCGACTTCGGTGCCTACTTCAAAACATGACATGCAGATAGATGGACCCATGGCTACTTTTATGCTCTCCGGGCTTGCTCCCAAATCGAGCATGGCTGTCAGAGTGTTTTCTGTTATGCCGTTTGCCGCACCTCGCCATCCGGCATGTGCTATGCCTATTATCCCTGCACGAGAGTCGGAGAATGCCACAGGTACGCAGTCGGCGGTATTGACACCGATGATTATCCCTCGGACGTTAGTAACTATGGCATCGGTGCTTTCTAAAGACTCCTTATGCCATGGAACGGATATTATTACAGATACATCGTTTGAATGCACCTGATGCGGGAAGATTATTTTTTCAGGGCTCACACCTGTAGCCAAGGAAAGTTGTTTCAGGCATATGTCAGTGTGCTCATAGGAGTCGCCGGTGTAATGACACACGTTGAACCCATTGTATTGGGCTTCTTCGGTGGTGGCGTAATTCCCTCGTGAGGTATAGTATGCAGTGACATTACCGTCACGCAAGAGTTCGTGTATTGGAGAGTCGGCCGTTAATCGCATAGGTGTTTGACAAATATTTTGTAATTTTGCGGTAATTTTCAAAAATCGCGGAATCTATGAAGGATTTTAATCTCAAAGGGCACGCGGCTATGCTGGGTGCGAATACGATGTGGGGGCTTATGGCTCCGGTGGCTAAGATGGTGATGGCGGCAGGGATAGTGTCTCCGTTGCTTATGACCAATTTCCGGATTCTCGGAGCTGCGTTGCTGTTCTGGACAGCCTCCCTTTTTGTGCCCAACGAAAAAGTGCCTCCGCGCGATCTTTTGCTTATGGCCGGGGCGGCTATGCTCGGGATACTTTTCAATCAGGGCTGCTACGTGTTTGGAGTCGGGTTCACTTCTCCTGGCGAGGCATCTATAATCACTACCACTATGCCGCTGTGGGTTATGGTGCTTGCCGCTCTGATACTTGGCGAGCCGATCACTCTTAAAAAGATTGGCGGAATAGTGCTTGGGGCCACTGGCGCGCTGATATTGGTGCTTGGTGCTGCGAAGTCCGGTGCCAAGGGTGATAATCCTACTCTCGGCGATCTCCTTGTCCTCACAGCTCAGATCAGTTACGCGCTTTATCTGACTTTCTACAGGAACTTTATCAAGAAGTATTCGGTGGTGACGCTCATGAAGTGGATGTTTACTTTTGCGTCGATTGCGATTCTTCCGGTTTCGATAGGGACTATGATGTCGACTTCCTGGGATGCTTTCACCTCGCGTGAGGTGTTTGGTGTTGGTTATGTTGTGTTCTTTGCCACATTCCTGTCGTATATATGCGTGATGATCGGGCAGAAAAATCTGCGTCCGACGCTCGTAGGCATGTACAATTATGTTCAGCCTATTGTGGCTTCCTGCGTAGGTATATGGCTTGGGCTTGATGTTGTCACCTTCCCGAAACTGGTAGCTGTGTTGCTTATATTCACGGGAGTGTTTCTCGTCACTATAAGCAAGGCGGCACCGCATGATGTGGTGCGCGCTCATTCCGGTAAGCCTGCCTGACGGACCTTCACGCTGTCAGCATCCATGCGCTCGTAATAGCTTTGCATCAGTCCTTTCATTTTGAGTTGCATTTCGGAGGCTTTGGCTGGCAGCTTGTCCTTTAGGTCGGTGGTCATCATTATGTCGTTTACATAGTCGTATAGTCCGGTGATGTTGCAGTCAGCATCGGTCTGAAGGAAATAATCTCCTATGTACATCTGTGGGACGAGGTTGTAGTTGAATGACCATCGTTCTTCAGGCCGGGTGGTGAGCACGTCGTTGCCGAAGGCTATGTAATCACGGTCGTATCCCAGCCAGCCGAGCACTGTTGGCAGTATGTCGAGCTGCTGCATCATCCCTGAGTGCATTCCGCGAGGCATCTCTCCTGATGGGTCGAATATGACTATGGGCACATGGTTGTCACCGGCATCTGTCTTGTATTCCTGATGGGTTGTCTTGCTGCTTGAATGGTCGGCTGTGAGTACGAAGATTGTGTTGGTGTACCATGGCTGTTTGCTTGCTGTCTCGAAGAATCTCCCGAGGGAGTAATCGGTGTACCTTATGCATTTGTGCAGCTGATGTATCCCTTCGTCAAGGAAACGGTCGTTGTATTTTTCCGGGATTGCGAACGGATGATGGGAGGATGCTGTGAATACGCCTGTCACGAATGGTTGCGGCATCTCGCTCATCTTAAGGGCGTAGTACTGTAGGAATTCCTCATCCCATATTGCCCATGTCCCATCGAAATCGTCTTTGCCGTTGAAACGGCTGTCAAGGCAGTATTCGTCCATTCCGTAATATTCTTCGAATCCGGCTCCTCGGGCAAATGCCTGGAATCCCATTGAATCGTTTGTGCCGCCATGGAAGAATGCTGTGTGGTAGTCCCAGTTCTTGAGTTCGGTGGCAAAGCTCGTTATGTGGTTGAGTGAGTAGGGTGAGAGGAAGAATCCGTGCCCCATCTTAGGGATTGAGGACAGGATTGCCGGCATGGCGTCGATCGATACACCTGTGTTGGCGAATGTGTGTTCGAATGTGAGGGCCTTGGGTATGAATGAGTCCATCCATGGGGTGTATCCTCGGTAGGTGCTATCATCGAGGGCGCGGTTGTTGTTGAGCGAACCGATAAATTCTGTGGCGAAGCTTTCTATGATGAGTATGACCACATTCTTCTTTTTTTGTGTCACGCTGTCAGCAGCGGCGCGGTGCAGAGGGGTGTACACGTCGTCAAGATCCTTGGCTGATGTGAAATATTCCGGAATCAACGGCGGGCGTTTGCCTATTGTCCTGATGAGTGAGAAAGGTGTGTTGAGGACTATGTTGGCTTCTGAGGGACGTTTGGCGAACTGGTGGGCATTGCTCACGGCTATAGGGCGTGTGGAGGTGAAGAATGTCGCTCCTCTCATTCCCCATATTGCGACTACGACCACAACGCTTATTGCCACTATGTCAGCTATCCATTTCTTCCATGTGTGGCGTGTGAAATGCATTGTTGACGGACGGTAGAATCTGCACATTGCCCATATCAGTACTATGGCGAGAACGGCGAGATACCAGTGGTTGATGATTTCTATGCCGAAGATTCTACCGAGGTTGTCCTCGTTGCCAAACTCATTGAAAGTGCGGGTTGTGATCCTGTGGTGTCCGAATGGGTAGTACACGCTGTCGCCGAGGTTCAGCAGTATGCATATGGCATTCGGGATTATGTACGCCATCCGTGTCAGGTTTCTGTACCATTTCCTTTGTGTGGTCGAGAACGGAAGCATGGCAAGGACTATGTACAGGATATTGGTGTAGCATATCGCTGACGTGTCAAACCATATTCCTCCACGGAATATTTTCATGGCTGATTCCAGTGTCATGGATACTGAGTACAGATCCCAGTTCTCAAGCAGGAAGGCGAGGCGGCACACGCTGTAAGCCACATATGCCATTGCGATATTGAAGATGATGCCTAATGCTGTACGCGCGGGTTGGTTTATAGTCATATTCAGTCAGTGTGGTAAGATTGTGCAAAGTTACAAAATTGGTGTTGTGTATTGAAATTTAGGACCGGATAATGTTCTCTATGTATATGAAAAGCGGTCCCATGTGATGGGGACCGCTCAAAACTCTCTCGATCTAAATGTTGTCTTAAAACTGTTCCTGATTATTCCTGAAATTTTTGGTTATATTGAAGTTCCGATAATTCTTTTTGCTCCGATGAAATGGCGTGAGTAATATCCGTTGTCAGGGAAGTTCTGATACACCACTCCGCGTTTTGATGATGAGGCATGTATGAATCTGCATGACCCGTCGTTGTTGACATCGACCACCATGGCGACATGTCCCACACGGCCTTTGCCGCTTGAACGGCTTGAAAAGAAGAGCAGGTCGCCGGGTTTGATTTCGCCCTTGTCAATATGCTCGCCTTGGAGATATTGGCTGCGGGAATCACGGTTAAGGTTGAAACCGAAATTGCGGAATACATATCCGATGAATCCTGAGCAGTCGAATTGGTTGGGGCCTGTGGCTCCGAGACGGTAGCGTGTACCAAGATACTTTGCGGCAAACTCTTTCATCTGGTCCACAAGCTCGCTGTGCTCCTCGTCCTGGCTCTTGCTGATCTCTGCTTCTATGGCGGCAAAAGGTGAGTTCTCTCGCGCACTCTTGAACGCGCTCTTCACCAGTTCCTCTGAAGTGTCTACAACACTTTTGAAATGTTTCGCTGGGACAGGGTAGTTGCTAAGTGTGGGAGCAGCATTAACTGATGCTATTCCTAAAAGAGCCAATATGAAAGTGATGATAGTTATTACGTATCTGTTCATCTTGATATTTCCGGTGTTTGTAATGATTGCCTGTGTTGACAATTATTAATTTTAGCCTTCCTTTGTTGCAGCAGCCTTTTGATTGGTCTGCGATGCAAAGTTAAAAATAATTATGCAACTTGGCAAACTGCAATGCACTGACAATCCCTGTGTTGTATTCAGGGAAAGTAACCTTTACGATTGATAACTCCTTTTAGCATTTAGTGTGCAATTTGTTAATAAAATGGCTCGGAATTAGTGGTGGGTTTACAATATTTTGCATAATTTTGCAATTGAGGATGGTGTTTTGTGTCGGTATATCTTAAAATTTATTTTTGCAAACAGAATATCGTTAAAACAACTGTTAAATCAAATTTGAGGTATTATGTGATAATGATTTGATAGTTAATGATATGATAGATTGAGCTTCGATTATTTGTTTTACAATATTTTATATATTTTAACCATATTTGCTGCGAATTTTATTTGGCTGGTTGTACAAGTATACTTGTTGTCATTGTTGCGTGGAGGAGTGTGTGGTTATCATTGTCTGATTATAAGCCCTTTTTATAAATATTGACAATTAAATTTCTTGATAATTGATTTATTTTTGTTACTTTTGCAATCATATTTCCAAAAAACAATATCAATCTCTAAGATAATGAAAAAAAGTGCGTTGCAGATTGCCCGTGCGGCTTATCATCCTCAGCTTCCCATTGTTCTCACTGGAGGTGTAAAAATGAAAGAAGGTGAGCCTACTCAGTCGGCCGGCGATCAGGAAGAAATTAAGAAACTGTTCCCAAACACCTATGGTCTGCCTGAGATAATTTTTGAAAAGACATCAGCAACCGGTTCAGCCAAGCCTGTCAATGTAGGTGTGATACTTTCTGGCGGTCAAGCACCCGGCGGTCACAACGTTATAAGCGGTCTTTTTGACGGAATAAAGCATTTGCATAAGGATAGCAAGCTCTATGGATTCCTTATGGGTCCCGGTGGGCTTGTGGATCACCAGTATAAAGAGCTTACTGCCGATATAATTGACGAGTACCGTAATACAGGCGGGTTTGATATAATCGGATCTGGCCGTACAAAACTTGAGACCAAGGAGCAGTTCGATAAAGGTCTGGAGATACTTAGGGAGCTTGATATCACAGCCCTCGTTATCATCGGAGGTGATGACTCCAACACAAATGCCGCCATTCTTGCAGAGTATTACAAGGCAATCGGTGCAGGTGTTCAGGTGATCGGTGTGCCCAAGACCATCGATGGAGACCTCAAGAACAATGTCATTGAGACATCTTTCGGTTTTGACACTGCAACCAAAGTGTATTCCGAGGTGATTGGAAATATCCAGCGAGACTGTAATTCTTCAAAGAAATACTGGCACTTCATCAAGCTCATGGGACGCTCTGCCTCTCATATCGCTCTTGAGTGTGCACTGCAATGCCAGCCGAACGTATGTATAATCTCCGAGGAGGTAGAAGCCAAGGATATGACTCTTGAGGAGGTTGTCGATTATATCGCTGATGCTGTTGTGGCTCGTTCCGAGCAGGGGCTCAACTATGGTGTGGTCCTCATTCCGGAGGGGCTTATCGAGTTCATTCCTGCTGTGAAGAAACTTATAGCAGAACTTAATGATCTTCTTGCAGCAAAAGCATCCGAGTTTGCTGAAATCGCATCTGAGGATCAGCGTGATTGGGTCATAAGCAATCTTACTCCTGACTGTGCTGCCACTTATCAGTCTCTTCCTGCGGGAGTGGCCCGTCAGCTCACTCTTGACCGCGACCCCCACGGCAACGTTCAGGTTTCGCTCATAGAGACTGAGAAGCTGCTTTCCGAAATGGTTGGCAAGCGTCTTGAGGTCCTTGCTGCCGAAGGCAAGTATGAAGGCAAGTATTCCACTATGCATCACTTCTTCGGATATGAGGGACGTTGTGCCGATCCGTCCAACTTTGATGCCAACTACTGCTATGGGCTCGGCTACACTGCTGCTTGTCTCATAGCTTCTGGCGTGACAGGATATATGTCAAGCCTCCGAAATCTCACATTTGCTCCGGTCAACTGGGTGGCTGGCGGTATCCCCATCACTATGATGATGAACATGGAGCGTCGAAACGGTCACGTCAAGCCTGTTATCCGCAAGGCTCTTGTAGAGCTTGACGGTGCTCCATTCCTTAAGTTTGCCAAGCAGCGCGATGAGTGGAAGGTAGGTACTTGCTATACATATCCCGGTCCTATCCAGTATTTCGGTCCTGCCGAAATTTGCGATCAGCCGTCGTTGACTCTCGTTTATGAGCAGAAGCGTCGCAAGTACTAATAGCTCGTTCTGAATTTACTATTTATATAAAATTCCTAACTCCAGCTTGCAAGCGTCCCTATGTCAGCATTAAGCTCAACATAGGGACGCATTCTATTTTATTTCGGTATGGGGTTGTGTTGTTATCGGTTGCGGAGGGTTACCTCTTTTATGATTCCGTGGCGGAATGCATATAGCAGTTCTGTCAGCTCGTCGATCTGACCTTGGAGCACTTTGCCCTTGTCGGTGTCGCGCACGCATTTGCGTCGGGCTGTCTGTTCTATCATTTTTTTTGAGCGTACAATGTCGGTGCCGTTGCTCACGGCTTCCTCTACAGAACTGAATGGCTCATGTTCCACAAGTTCAAAGTTGCTGCTGTGATAGATGAGGGTGTATCCTGCAATGCCGGTAGTCTTGTGGTAGGCCTTTGCAAAACCTCCGTCAATTACCATCAGCTTCCCTCCGGCACGTATCGGGCTTTCGCCATTCCCTGTTCTCACAGGCACGTGACCGTTGATTATGTGCCGGTCTGAGCCGTCGACGCCGAACTCGTTGAGTATCATGTCGCATATTTCAGGTTTGGAGCGGAGCTTGTAGTACCATCCTTTTTCCTCTTTATGAGCGGCGGCATCCTTTATGAAGTATCGTTCGAAGGTTGTCATCCTATCCTTGTCGTAGAGAGGGGAGTCGGGGCCGCACCACAGGTACCAATAGTAGTCACGGGCATATTCACGGTCCGCATCCGGGGTGTCGTCGTTGAAAGCGGAGCGCAGCATAAGTCCGATCTCGGTCATCAGCCCTTTGCCTTTGCATTTTTTGCCTTTCACATCCACCTCTTTTAGTGTGCCGTCCTGATTGAGCGGCATAGAGGCATGATAGAGCAGATTGCTGTTGTATATTCCATACATGCATCCGTGCGAGAGGAGTGCTTCAATATGGCGTTTGAGTGTGGTGCTGACAGTGAAGGAATGATGGAGCTTGTGAGTTAGATGCAGCTCTTCGGGTGTCAGTTTGTATGGGTTGGCTGGATCTATGGTAGGGAAGTGGCAGTCATTCATGTCATAGGTGATCCCATCGATGTCTACAGTGCCATTCTTGAAGTCAATCCTGTGTAGGAGCCTGCGGTTGTCAATCCCCCATTCTGGATGGCGTTTTATCATCTCCCCCTCTAACTTGAATTGTATCACAGCAATTGCCTTGTGCATCTTTGCCATGATTTTCAGGGTCTTTATGGTGTGGGTGTTGCCTTCGTCGGCAGAGCGTGGCTCGAATTCCTTGCAAGGGTCGTCAGCGTAGGTCTCCATAGCGAATGTGGCAAGCGGCATAAGGTTGATGCCGTAACCGTCCTCAAGAGTGGCGAGGTTGCCGTACCGGAGCGAGACGCGGAGCACATTGGCTATGCATGCGTCATTTCCTGCGGCAGCCCCCATCCACACCACATCGTGGTTGCCCCACTGGATGTCCCAGTTGCCGTAATGGCAAAGGGAATCCATGATGATATGTGCGCCCGGACCGCGGTCGTAGATGTCGCCGAGTATGTGCAGCTGGTCGATACTGAGTTTCTGTATCACATTGCATATGGAGATTATGAACGGCTCGGCCTGTCCTGTGGATATTATGGTTTCGATGATGCGGTTGAAGTAAGCCTGCTTGTCATACTCGCCTCCGGATTCATGAAGAAGTTCTTCGATTATATATGAATATTCCTTTGGAAGGGCTTTCCTGACCTTTGAACGAGTGTACTTCGATGATACGCTCCGGCATACAGTCACTAATTTGTGGAGTGTGATGTTGTAGAAATCCTCAAGATCCTCCTGTGCCGCTTTGATGGACTGGAGTTTCTCCTCAGGGTAATAGATGAGAGCGCATAGCTGGCGTATCTCGCTGTCGAGCATTGATGTTCCGTACAGGTCAGTGACTTTACGCTTGATGTTGCCTGACGCATTTTTAAGTATGTGCAGGAATGCTTCATGTTCACCATGCAGATCGGCGACGAAATGCTCTGTGCCTTTCGGAAGGTTAAGGATCGCTTCAAGATTTATTATCTCGGTGCTTGCTGCACTGATATTCGGGAATGTGTGCGACAGCAGTTCGAGGATTCGGCGATCGTTTTCTACTTTTTCATGTGTGACATTCTGGGTGTGAAGTGTCATGGCTGTAAAACTTAAGGTGTTTTGGTTTCGCAAATGTACAAAGAAAACTCATTCCTGTTTAGCTTTTAAGAAAAAATGTTTAAATTTACTTGGGTTATGGTGGAGTTTAGTGTAAAATTGAGTAACTTTGTCACCTGTTACCTGTCTACCTTAAAATAATACTTTAAATTATACTGAAAATGATAAATTTCTCACTTGAGGGCAAAGTAGCCCTCGTGACAGGCGCAGCCTATGGCATCGGCCTTGCTATCGCTCAGGCATTTGCTGAAGCAGGAGCAAAAATCGTGTTTAACTGTTCACGTCAGGAGACTGTCGACCGTGGCATGAAGGCTTATAAGGAACTCGGCATAGATGCCAAAGGGTATCTGTGTGATGTGACTGACGAAGAGGCTGTAAAGGCAATGGTAGCTGATATAGAAGCTACGGTGGGCACTATAGATATTCTTGTCAACAATGCCGGAATCATAAAGCGCATTCCTATGACCGATATGAGTGTGGAGGATTTCCGTAGAGTGGTGGATGTTGACCTTGTGGCTCCTTACATATGCTCGAAGGCTGTAATCCCTGGCATGATCAAGAAAGGTCACGGAAAGATCATCAATATCTGTTCGATGATGAGCGAGCTCGGCCGTGAGACTGTAAGCGCGTATGCTGCCGCCAAGGGCGGCCTCAAGATGCTGACCCGCAACATATGTTCGGAGTTCGGAGAGCACAATATACAGTGTAATGGCATCGGTCCCGGTTATATCGCCACTGACCAGACTGCACCTCTGCGAGAGATACAGCCTGACGGAAGCCGTCATCCGTTCGACCAGTTCATCATCTCCAAGACCCCGGCTGCGCGTTGGGGCACACCTGAGGATCTGATGGGGCCGGCTGTGTTCCTTGCATCCGATGCGTCCAATTTCGTAAACGGTCATGTCCTGTACGTCGACGGAGGTATCCTCGCTTATATAGGAAAACAGCCTAAATAATGGAGCAGGTATTCAGTTATATTATAGGTCTTGGTGCGGCAGTGATGATGCCTATCATCTTCACTGTGCTCGGACTGTGCATAGGCATTAAGTTCGGTGACGCACTCAGGTCCGGACTTAAGGTCGGTGTCGGATTTATCGGACTGTCGATCGTCACCGCGCTTCTCACTTCGGCTCTCGGTCCGGCCCTTGACACAGTGGTCAATATCTTTGACCTTCAGCTCAAGGTGTTTGATATGGGATGGCCTGCTGCTGCGTCGGTGGCTTACAACACTGCTGTCGGAGCATTCATCATCCCTGTGTGTCTCGGAGTGAATATTCTTATGCTACTGACCAAGACTACGCGTACGGTCAATATTGACCTTTGGAATTACTGGCACTTCGCATTCATAGGTGCGGTGATCTACTTTGCCAGCGAATCCCTTGCATGGGGTTTCTTTGGCGCGATCATCTGCTATATCATCACGCTTATAATAGCGGATATGACTGCAAAGAAGTTTCAGAGTTTCTATAAGGATATGGATGGCATATCCATTCCACAGCCATTCTGCGCAGGCTTCGTTCCCTTTGCATGGGCAATCAACAAGGGGCTTGATGCGATTCCTGGAATGAACAAGGTGGAGATTGATGCCGAAGGGCTGAAGAAAAAGTTCGGTCTGCTTGGCGAGCCCCTTTTCCTTGGCGTGGTAGTGGGCATAGTGATAGGTTGTCTCACCTGCGAGACATGGAACGAGATTGTGGAAAAGATACCATATATACTTGGGCTTGGAATCAAGATGGGTGCTGTGATGGAGCTCATACCTCGTGTCACTGTGCTGTTCATTGAAGGTCTACGGCCTATCAGTGAGGCAACTCGCAACCTCATAGCACGCAAATTCAAAGGGGCTGACGGACTTAGCATCGGCATGACTCCGGCACTCGTGATAGGTCATCCTGCCACACTTGTGGTGTCGATCCTTCTTATTCCTGTGACACTTGTGCTTGCAGTGGCACTTCCTGGCAATCAGTTCCTGCCGCTTGCATCGCTTGCAGGTATGTTCTACGTGTTCCCCCTTGTGCTGCCGTTCACTAAGGGAAGTGTGGTGAAAACTTTCATAGTGGGTCTGGTAGTGATTACCGTCGGTCTGTATATGGTCACCAATCTTGCCCCTGCTTTCACTCTTGCTGCAAAGGATGTGTTTGCCGCCACAGGTGATGCCGCAGTTGCTATTCCTGCCAATTTTGACGGAGGAAGCCTTGATTTCGCTTCCAGTCCGCTCGCATGGGTGATATATCAGTGTTCGATCAATCTCAAATGGATTGGAGCTGGTGTGCTTGTGGTAATCACATGTGCACTTATGATATTGAACCGTATTCTTATCATTCGCAATCAGAACAATATGATTGCCAAGAATTCCGATACAATCGAAACAACAGAATAAACAAATCATGAAGAAATTATTTCTTACATTATCACTCGCATTAGCCTCTATCTCAGCTATGGCTCAGACTGAATATACCATACTTCGTGCATGCCATCCCGATGATGTCAAGCATTACGACACCGATCAGCTCCGTTCACGCTTTATGATGCCAAAAGTAATGGAGCAGGATAAGATCAATCTTACCTACTCTCTATATGACCGTATCGTGTATGGCGGAGTGGTTCCGGTCACCAAAGTGATGGAACTTGAAACCATTGATCCGCTCAAGGCCGATTATTTCCTGGAGCGTCGTGAGCTTGGTGTAATAAATATAGGTGGTGACGGTATTGTCAATGTCGACGGAAAGGATTATGAGCTCCATTTCAAGGATGCCCTTTACGTGGGAAGAGGAAATAAGAAAGTGACTTTCCGTAGCAAGGATGCAGCCAATCCTGCTAAATTCTACATCAATTCGACCCCGGCCCACAAGGCATACAAGACACAGCTCATAACTATTGACGGACGCAAAGGCTCTCTCAAGGCAAACAGTTTTGCCGCCGGCAAGATGGAGGAGAGCAACGACCGTGTGATCAATCAGTTGATAGTAAACAATGTGCTTGAGGAGGGTCCGTGCCAGCTCCAGATGGGACTCACCGAGCTCAAGCCCGGCAGTGTGTGGAACACCATGCCTGCTCACACTCACGACCGTCGAGTAGAGGCTTACTTCTATTTTAATGTTCCTGAAGGAAATGCCGTGTGCCATTTCATGGGCGAACCTCAGGAGAACCGTATCGTATGGCTTCACAATGAGCAGGCTATAATTTCTCCGGAATGGTCAATCCATGCTGCCGCAGGCACATCCAATTATATGTTCATCTGGGGCATGGGTGGAGAAAACCTCAATTATGGCGACATGGATAAGGTGACCTACCTTGAAATGAAGTAAGAGCCTGCGTATCCATGAATGAATTTAAGGAAGTATCCGAAAATTACACTCTTCCGGAGGCTGTGCGTGAGGCGCAGAGATGCCTGCATTGCAAGGTGCCCCTATGTAAGAAAGGGTGCCCTATAAGCAATGATATCCCTGAATGGATTGCCGAGCTTGCCAAGGGCAACTTCGGGAATGCCATGTCGATAATAAATGCACGCAGCAATCTCCCGGCTGTGTGTGGCCGTGTGTGCGGTCACGAACGTCAGTGCGAGGGGAGTTGTGTGCTCAATAAGACTGGCAGGCATATCAATATCGGAAAACTTGAACGCTTTGTCGCTGACTTTGACTGCGAGGCCGATCTGACTCATGAAGCGATTCCTGAAAAGAAGCGCGGCTCGGTGGCGGTGATCGGTAGCGGGCCTGCCGGGCTCACTATCGCCGGCGACTTAGCACGGAAAGGGTTCAGAGTCGAGATCTTCGAGATGGAATCGGAGCCGGGTGGCGTGTTGATGTTCGGTATTCCGGAGTATCGTCTGCCTAAGGAGGTTGTGCGTCGTGAGATCAAGAAGATTGAGAATCTCGGTGTCACATTTCATCTTCTTACCACCATCGGACGAGACTTCACGATCGACGACCTGTTTGCCCGCGGCTTTGACGCGATCTTTATGGGCACCGGCACAGGGAAGCCAAAAAAGCTTCCGATTCATGGAATAGAGCATCCCGGAGTGCGCCAGGCCATATGGTTCCTCCGTCGTGTGAGCCTGTATCAGTCTGGATTGATGGACCGTAAAGAGGTCATTGTGGGCAATGGCGACAAGGTTGCAGTCATCGGCTGTGGTAACACTGCCATAGACGCAGCTCGTACGGCTTTACGCATGGGATCCGGTGAAGTGACGGTGATATATCATCGTACCATCAATGAGATGAGTGCATTGCGAGCCGAATATGACGATGCGGTGGCTGAGGGTGTCAGGTTCATGTGGAAATCATCGGTCGTGGAGATCGAGGGTGGAAATGATGACCGTCTGCGCAGCATAACTGTTGAGACTGATGGCGTGCGCTCACGCATGGAGGTGGATCGTGTGATACTTGCTGTAGGAAGTGCTCCTGCATCACGCATCGTATCCACGACTGATGGCATTGATGTTGACCATAAGGGGTATGTGCTTACCAGAGAGACCCCTTATGGCATGACAACGCGTCGTGGTGTCTTTGCCGGAGGGGATGTCACCAATCGCCCTGCCACTGTTGTTCACGCAATGCAGGATGCCAAGAAAGTCGCGGAGGAGATTATCAAATATGTGGACGCGAAGAGGCTGATGGAAAGCCTCGATGCCGATGACGCAAGGCGTGCGGATGCATAGGGAGGATTCCCGAGAATATTTTAAAATCAATTCTATAACCTATTATATTTGTATTTAAACCATGAGTAAAGTTGTTACTTTAGGCGAAATTATGCTTCGCCTTTCTCCCAAAGGGAACTACCGATTCGTCCAGGTGGATAATTTTGACGTGATCTGGGGCGGCGGTGAGGCTAATGTGGCTGTGAGCTGTGCCAATTATGGTCATGAAGCATATTTCGTGTCAAAGCTTCCCAAGCATGAGATTGGTCAGGCGGCGCTGAACGCTCTTCGCCGTTACGGTGTGCACACCGACCATATAGCACGCGGCGGTGATCGTGTAGGCATATATTATTGTGAGACCGGCGCATCCATGCGTCCGTCAAAGGTTATATATGACCGTGCTCATTCAGCTATCTCAGAGGCTGATCCTGAGGATTTCGACTTTGATGCTATCATGGAAGGTGCTGATTGGTTCCATTGGAGCGGTATCACACCTGCTATCTCTGACAAGGCTGCTGAGATAACACGTCTTGCATGTGAGGCTGCAAAGCGTCACGGCGTTACTGTGTCGGTGGACCTTAATTTCCGTAAGAAACTTTGGACTAAGGAGAAGGCTCAGTCCATCATGCGTCCGCTTATGAAGTATGTAGATGTGTGCATAGGTAATGAAGAGGATGCTGAGCTGTGTCTCGGCTTCAAGCCTGATGCAGATGTCGAAGGTGGCGAGACCAATGCCGAAGGTTACAAAGGAATCTTCAAGGCTATGGCTAAGGAATTTGATTTCAAATATGTGATCTCTACTCTCAGAGAGTCATTCTCCGCTACTCACAACGGCTGGAAGGCTATGATCTACAATGGCGAGGAATTCTATGAGTCAAAGCGTTATGACATAAATCCTATTATTGACCGTGTAGGTGGAGGCGATTCATTCTCCGGAGGTGTGATCCATGGTCTGCTCACTATGCCTAATCAGGGCGATGCCCTTGAATTTGCCGTTGCAGCGTCAGCTCTTAAGCACACTGTTCCGGGCGACTTCAATCTTGTATCTACCGAGGAGGTTAATTCTCTCGCCGGCGGCAATGCCAACGGCCGTGTTCAGCGTTAATATCTGTTGATATACCCGAAATAATTAAAGCGGATATTTCGCCAATCGCGCGAAATGTCCGCTTTACTATTTATCAATAAATAAAAGACTTGATTTGGATAGATTTATGCTCTGGTAATGATGTTAGTTGGCATTGGTGGTTGCAGCTGGACGCTGTCCGCCTTGGCGGTTGCCGCGCATCCCTTTCTTGCCATCTTTTTTATTTCCATTACGCATATCATTGCGGTTATTGGACCCTACCCCGGCACGGTTGTTGAGGTATGAGTTCTCAAGAAACTGAACATACTGTTCAGCTGTGAGGATACCTTTGACCTTTGCGAGATAATCTTTACGGTTCTTCTGTGCTTGTTCGCGCATAGCCTTTCTATCCGCTTTCTTGTCGCTCATCTCTTTCTTGATGTCAGCTTTTCGGCTTTCGCGAAGGGCCTTGAGATCGTTCTGCTGCTTATCGGTAAGGTTGAGTCCTTCAAACGGATTGTACTGTTTGCCACGCGGACATGCGGGACAGCCCTGCTCCTTGGCTGCCGGGGTGGTGTTTGATGATGGTGTCTGTGCGATAGCGGTTGTGCCCATCATTCCTGCAAGTACCAGCGCTATGCTGAAGATCTTCTTTTTCATTTGTTCGTTTGTTTTGTTGTTTGTTTCTTAGAAAGCGCAGATCGGAGAGACGTGTCCGCGCATTTGGTTATTGTTCGTTTGTTGTGTCATTTTGCCGTTAGGCGGTCAGTTTATTATAAAGACGTTGATGAAATGGAATAGTTTAAATATCCATTTGCTGATTTAACATTCTTTATGAAATTCGAACTTCTGTTTTTTGAGATTATTTGAATGCATAATGCTTGTTATTTTATATGATAATTGTTAACTTTGCGCCAAACATTCACACATTGTTAAGTCAACTAAAAGACATATATAATCGTTTCCATTAATAAACTAAGAAACATTTTCATCTAATTATTCTATTACAATTGACCAGTCGCGAGACCGGTAACTCTAATCACTTCACATCCAATTCTAAAAAGCTATCATGGACAGCAACGAAAAAAAAGGCAAAAGACCCCGCATTGGTTCACGCCCTTATCCTGTAGATTCTCATGACAACGGTCGGGAGAACACTTCCGGTGAATTTACATCCGGCTCGGAGAACAATTCAGAGGGACAGCATGAACATCAGAATTCCTACAATAATAATTCCTATGGAGAACGTCCGCAACGCCCATATCAGCCAAGACCTTACAATAATCGTCAAGGAGGATATCAGAACAATCGTTACGGCAATCAGGGAGGATATCAGAACAACCGTTATGGCAATCAGGGAGGCTACAATCGCCAAGGCGGTTATCAGCCACGTCCTCATGTGCCGCAGACCGATGGAACACCTGTAGAGGGAGCCGAAGGTGAAAGCAGCCGTGATGAGAATTCCGGTTCTATGAATGGCGGTTATCAGCCACGTAACAATTATAATCGTCAGCAGGGCGGTTATCAGCCACGTCAGCAGGGCGGCTATCAGCCACGTCAGCAGGGCGGCTACCAGCCACGTCAGCAGGGCGGCTACCAGCCGCGTCAGCAGGGCGGCTACCAGCCGCGTCAGCAGGGCGGCTATCAGCCACGTCAGCAGGGCGGTTATCAGCCACGTCAGCAGGGCGGTTATCAGCCACGTCAGCAGGGCGGATACCAGCCGCGTCAGCAGGGTGGTTACCAGCCACGTCAGCATGGCGGTTACCAGAACAACCGTCAAGGTGGTTATCAGAACAAAGGTCCTCGTCAGAATCAGTATGGCATGCCTCAAGGCGGTCGCAGTTTCACTCCGCGTCCCAAGCGTATCGAGTACGAGACCCCGCTGCCTGATCCAAACGAACAGGTGCGCCTGAACAAATATATGGCAAATGCCGGTCTGTGCTCACGCCGTGAAGCAGACGAATTTATTCTTCAGGGGCTTATAAAGGTCAATGGAGAGGTCGTTACCGAACTCGGCACTAAGATAAGCCATAGCGATGTGGTAGAGTACGATGAGAAGGTGGTCACTCTTGAGAAGAAGTGCTACATACTTCTCAACAAGCCTAAGGACTGTGTAACCACAAGCGATGATCCAAATGGCAGACTCACAGTCATGGATCTTGTAAAGGGTGCATGTAACGAGCGTATATATCCTGTAGGGCGTCTTGACCGCAACACGACCGGTGTGCTTCTTCTCACTAATGACGGAGATCTCGCATCCAAGCTGACACATCCGAAATTTGTCAAGAAGAAGATCTATCACGTATGGACCGACCACGATATCACCGAGGATGACATGCAGCGCATCGCTGACGGTATAGAGCTTGAGGATGGACCCATACATGCCGATGCCATTTCGTATGCTACCGATACCGACCGCAACCAGGCTGGCATAGAGATCCATTCAGGTCGCAACCGTATTGTGCGCCGTATCTTCGAAAGCCTCGGATATCATGTCACAAAACTTGACCGTGTGTATTTCGCCGGACTCACCAAGAAGAATCTTCCGCGCGGTCGCTGGCGTTATCTTACCCAGGAGGAGGTCAACTACCTCAAGATGGGATCATTTGAATAAAACTTACCAATCATTATGAAAAAAACTACCGTAAAGGACCTTCTTTCGACTCCGGAGCTTATGGGCACTGAAGTCGAGGCCAAAGGATGGGTTCGCACCCGTCGAGGCAACAAGCATGTGCAGTTTGTGCAACTCAATGACGGCTCTTCGGTCAATAATATCCAGGTGGTCCTTGATATGGCGCGTTTTACCGAGGACCAGCTTAAGCCTGTCACTACAGGCTCAAGTGTCCGTGTCACCGGTAAGCTCGTAGAATCTATGGGCAAAGGCCAGAACTCCGAGATCCAGGCTGACAGCATAGAGCTGTACGGTACTGCCGATCCGGCATCGTATCCTTTGCAGAAGAAGGGGCATACCCTTGAGTTTCTGCGTGAGATTGCGCATCTGCGTCCGCGCACCAACTTCTTTGGTTCGGTGCTTCGCATCCGCAGCTCTCTCGCTTTTGCTATCCATAAGTTCTTCAATGAGCGTGGTTTCTATTATTTCCATACTCCGCTTATCACAGCCAGCGATTGCGAGGGTGCCGGCGCAATGTTCCAAGTGACTACTCTTGACCTCAATAACCTGCCAAAGAATGAGGACGGAAGCGTCGATTACAGCAAGGACTTTTATGCCAAGCCTACCGCTCTGACTGTGTCAGGGCAGCTTGAAGGTGAGTTGGGTGCGACCGCTCTCGGTCAGATCTATACGTTCGGGCCCACATTCCGTGCGGAAAATTCCAACACGCCTCGACACCTCTCGGAATTCTGGATGATAGAGCCTGAGATGGCTTTCTATGACATAGCCGACAACATGGACCTTGCCGAGGAGTTTGTGAAATATTGTATCAACTACGCTCTTGAGCATAATATCGACGACATACGTTTCTTGTCGGAGCGTTTCGACAAAGGGCTTGAGGAGCGTCTGCGCTTTGTGGTTGACAATGATTTTGTCCGTCTCACTTACACAGAGGGTGTCAGGATTCTTGAGGAATCAGCCCACAAGTTTGAGTTCCCGGTCTACTGGGGTGCCGATTTGCAGAGTGAGCATGAGCGATATCTCGTGGAAGAGCATTTCAAGAAGCCTGTGATCCTGACTGACTATCCCAAGGAGATAAAGGCTTTCTATATGAAGCAGAACGAGGATGGCAAGACAGTTCGTGCCATGGACGTGCTCTTCCCGAACATAGGTGAAATCATCGGAGGTTCGGAGCGTGAGGAGAGCTACGACAAGTTGCTCGCACGTATCGAGGAGCTTGATATCCCCATGAAGGATATGTGGTGGTATCTTGATACACGTCGCTTTGGCACTGTGCCTCATTCTGGTTTCGGTCTGGGATTCGAACGCCTTGTGTTGTTCGTTACAGGTATGACCAATATCCGCGATGTGATACCGTTCCCTCGTACTCCTGGTAAGGCTGAATTCTAAAGGTTTGCGGTCATTGCAGATGTTATGAAGTCACAGGTGTCATGTGGCATAATCATGACGTAATGCTCAGGATTTCAATGTTATTAGGGAGAACCGAACAGTTTCGTTCGGTTCTCTCGCTTTTTTTATCCTCTTTTTGAGGTTATTCTATTAAGAAATTGTATCTTTGTGAATCTAATTACCAATCATATCACTTCACATAAGTATGAATAAGATTGTATCCAAGGAGCATTTCTCCGAACATGTGGTCAAACTCGTGGTCGAGGCTCCTATGATAGCGCATTCACGTCGCCCTGGGCATTTTGTGATTGTGCGCGCAGGTGAAGGCGGCGAACGTATTCCCCTCACTATTGCCGATGCCGATACAGAGCGCGGCACGATCACCCTGATTATTCAGGAAGTCGGTGTCTCCACAAAGAAGATCTGCGCCCTTGAGCCTGGTGATTCACTCACCGATGTGGTAGGGCCTTTGGGGCAGGCTACTCATATTGAAAAGGTCGGCACGGTAGTATGCTGTGGCGGCGGTGTGGGTGTGGCACCCCTTCTGCCGATCATCAAGGCAATGAAGGAGGCAGGCAACCGTGTAGTCTCCATACTTGCAGCACGTAATTCGGAGCTTATAATTCTTGAGGAAGAGGTGGCTAAGTACAGTGATGAAGTGATTGTGATGACCGATGACGGTTCTGCCGGACGCAAAGGTCTTGTCACTGCCGGTGTCGAGTCAGTCATAGAGCGTGAGAAGGTTGATCTTGTTGTTGCGATAGGACCTGCTGTGATGATGAAATTTGTCGCGCTCACCACTAAGAAATATGATGTTCCCACCATGTGTTCTCTCAACACTATTATGGTTGACGGCACAGGGATGTGTGGTGCATGCAGGGTCACAGTGGATGGCAAAACCAAGTTTGTGTGCATTGACGGACCTGAGTTCGATGCCCATAAAGTGGACTTCGACGAGATGATGATGCGATTGAAGAGTTATTCATTTGAGACACAGAAAAAATGAACCAAGATAATAATCGCGATGCGGCATGGCGTATTGCCCTTCGCAATGCCAAGACAGCCAAGGAGCGTACTGCAACTCCTCGTGTGGTGATGCCTCAGTTGGAACCCGGCTACCGTGTCACTTGTAATGAAGAGGTCAATCAAGGTCTTTCAGCCGAGCAGGCTCTCATAGAGGCTTCCCGATGCCTTGACTGTCCTGATCCTCAGTGTATGCAGGGATGTCCGGTGGCTGTGAATATCCCCGGATTCATTAAGAATGTGGAGCGCGGAGAGTTTCTTGAGGCTGCCGCTGTGCTTAAGAACACAAGTGCTCTTCCAGCAGTGTGCGGACGAGTGTGTCCGCAGGAGAAGCAGTGCGAGTCGCGTTGCATATATAATAAGATGAAAAAACCGGCAGTCGCCATCGGTTATCTGGAACGTTTTGCAGCCGATTATGAGCGCGTGGAGCACTCCAAGCATCCTGTAGAGGTAGTGCGTCCTGAGAGCAACGGTATCAAGGTGGCAGTTGTCGGATCAGGACCTGCCGGACTTTCATTTGCTGGAGATATGGTGAAACGCGGTTATGACGTCACTGTCTATGAGGCTCTCCATGAAATAGGCGGAGTGCTCAAGTATGGTATTCCCGAGTTCCGTCTTCCTAACAGTGTTGTCGAGGCTGAGATTGATGGTCTTCGCGCATTGGGTGTGAATTTTGTCAAGGATTGTGTAGTGGGAAAGACTCTATCTTACGATGATCTTCACACACTTGGATATAAAGGGATATTTGTTGCATCCGGAGCAGGACTTCCGCGTTTTATGGGGATCCCGGGAGAGAATTACATCGGAGTGATGTCAAGCAACGAGTATCTTACTCGCATCAATCTTATGGGTGCCGGACGCCCTGGAGAGGATACCCCTGTGCTAAAGGGGCGTCGTGTGGCAGTGATCGGAGGCGGAAACACCGCTATGGACTCTGTGCGTACCGCTCGTCGTCAGGGTGCTGAAGTGGCAATGATTGTGTATCGTCGCGGTGAAGCCGAGATGCCTGCCAGAGTCGAAGAGGTGGCACATGCAAAGGAGGAAGGTATCCTGTTTATGAATCTTTGCAATCCTGTCGAGTACCTGTCCGACGAGAATGGTCGTGTGCGTGCCATGAAGATTCAGCGTATGGAGCTTGGCGAGCCTGACGAGTCAGGACGTCGTTCGCCGCAACCGATTCCGGGTGCGGTCGAGGAGATTCCGGTTGACCTTGTGATAGTCAGCGTAGGTGTCTCCCCCAATCCGTTGATTCCTAATGCAATCAGTCAGCTTGAGGTGTCGCGTCGCGGTACTATTGTGGTTGACGATGCCACTATGCGTTCGTCGCTGAGCGATCTTTATGCCGGAGGCGATATTGTTCGCGGTGGTGCTACTGTGATTCTCGCGATGGGCGACGGTCGTCATGCAGCCCAGTCGATGCACGAGGCTCTTTCCAAGTAACCTGTATATGAAGGAAACTTTTCGTAAAATATTTATATCTGTACTGCTGTCGGCTCCTGTAGCTTTCACCCCATTGGTGATGGCTCAGGACCCGGTGGCTGATGCTGTGGAGGCTGCAAAGGGTGCACCTCGCAATCAAGGTCTCAACCGTGCTGCCGGTGATGCGCTAAAGGAGGCGGGACGATATGCCGAGGCTATCCAGTTCTATATGAAGGGTGGAAATCTTGGCAATCTTGGTGCTGCCGAGGCTGCGTATTACATGTACGATTTTGAGGGTGCCCGCAACTATCTTGACAAATATATACAAAAACGCACTCCGTCGGAGGCTGAAAAGGACGTCAACTATACCTACGGTATGAAGTCTGAACCGATCGATTGGGCGGACTATCTGTCTACTCGTATTGATCTCGGACGGTCTATGCTTGACCGTGTTGAGAAGATACAGGTGATAGATAGTGTGAACGTTCCGGCCGAGGAGTTTTTTGACTTCATAAAGATAGCGCGCAATGCAGGATCTCTTCAGGGGGTTCCGGTTGTGGAGCGGGTGATTAATCATGAGGTGCTTGATCTGCTGAAGCTGTCAGATATAATGTCGCCTGCCTATGTTACCGAATCAGGCGACGATATGATATGGGTAGGTGTCGATGCTGAGGGTGGCACTACTATGTATGAGTCATCACGATTGGCTGACGATAGTTGGGACATACCCCGCAGAATGTTTGACTACGCTACAGTATTTGGAACAGAAGAGGGTACGAGTGTGGCTTATCCGTTCCTGATGGCAGATGGGGTCTCGCTCTATTTTGCAGCGGATGGTGAAGAGTCGCTTGGCGGTCTTGACATATTTCTTTCACGTCGCGATGAAGATGGTTTCCTACAGCCTTCAAATATAGGAATGCCTTATAATTCCCCGTACAATGACTACATGTATGCCGTTGACGAGCAGAATGGAGTAGGGTGGTGGGCGACAGATAGAAACAGGATTCCAGGTATGGTAACTGTCTATACTTTCATCCCACAGGATTTACGCATCAATTACGAGGTCGGTTCCGAAGGACTTGCCGATTTTGCAAGAATTAAGTCCATTGCATCGACATGGGCGGAAGGAGCCGATTATTCAGCTCTCAAACGCCGTATAGAGAATGCGGCAGAGGCTCGCCGTCAAGGTGTCGCATACGATTTTGATTTTGCACTGCCCGATGGGCGTGTGCTTCATCGCCTGAGTGATTTCCGTTCAGCAATGGCTCGTTCGGCTATGCAGGAATATCTCAAGGAGAAGAAGGCTTTGGAAAAGGCAAAGGACTATCTTGAGGAGTTGCGCCGTAAATATGCCAGTGGCGACAAGTCGCTTGCCAATGAGATATTGCAGCGGGAGGAGTATATTGAGTCAAAAGCGGCTGATATGCGTATGCTATCCAACCAAGTGGTTAATTCTGAAATATAGTGCGAAGCAGTCTTTTGCCCTTTAATGATAAAAGTCCGTAACTTTAATAACTTTAATAACTTTATATAAACTAATAAGAATGGTTGTAACGACAATAGTTCTCATCTCAGTGGCTCTGTTGATAGCATTGAGTGTTTTCTTTTACTATGTGCCGTTTTTCCTTTGGATATCGGCGCGGGTAAGCGGTGTGCACATCTCTCTTATGCAGCTTTTCCTCATGCGTATACGTAAGGTGCCTGCATCAGTGATAGTACGAGCGTTGATTGAAGCCCATAAGGCAGGTCTTAATGACGTCAACCGTGACGATCTTGAGGCTCATTATCTTGCCGGGGGCAATGTGGAGAAGGTGGTTCACGCTCTTGTGTCAGCATCTAAAGCTAATATCGATCTTGGTTTCAAGATGGCTACTGCAATCGACCTTGCCGGACGCGATGTGTTCCAGGCTGTACAGATGTCGGTTAATCCTAAGGTGATCGAGACTCCCCATGTCACAGCTGTGGCTAAGGACGGCATTCAGCTTATAGCGATAGCCCGAGTGACTGTACGTGCCAATATACGCCAGCTCGTTGGTGGAGCCGGTGAGGATACGGTCCTGGCTCGTGTCGGCGAGGGTATTGTTTCGTCAATCGGTTCATCAGAAAGCCATAAACAGGTGCTTGAGAATCCTGACAATATATCCAAGCTTGTGCTTCGTAAGGGTCTTGACTCAGGCACAGCATTTGAGATACTGTCAATCGATATCGCCGATATTGACATAGGCAAGAATATCGGTGCTGCCTTGCAGATCGATCAGGCACAGGCTGACAAGAATATCGCCCAGGCTAAAGCCGAGGAGCGTCGCGCCATGGCGATAGCTCTTGAACAGGAGATGCGTGCAAAGGCACAGGAGGCTCGTGCAAAGGTGATAGAGGCTGAGGCTGAGCTCCCTCGTGCTATGGCTCAGGCTTTCATCAATGGCAATCTCGGTATAATGGATTACTATAAGATGAAGAATATAGAGTCGGATACTAACATGCGTCAGAACATAGCTAATCCTCCGGCTCCGGCGAAATAAAAGAACATGTCAACGAAACTGTGGTACATGTGAAATGTAAATGTGCCATAGGATTAATCTTTAGGGTCGCGGCTCGCCGCGACCCTAAAGATTAATCCTCACTCCAATAAGACAACTCAGGTATATATGATTGATTTACATGAAATTATTGCTTCGACACGTGATTATAATTTTCATTCCCACACTCAATTTTGCGATGGGCGAGAGACTATGGCTGCAATGGTGCAGCAGGCTATCTCTTGTGGGATGAAACATTATGGATTCTCTCCGCATTCACCGATACCGCTACCGTCGCCGTGTAATATGTCGGCTCTGAGCGTTGACGAATATGTTGCTGAGTTCAATCGGCTAAAAGAGCTCTATGACGGACGTATCAATCTGTATCTGTCAATGGAGATTGATTTCCTCGGAGATAAATGGGGTGCTTCTGATCCTTATTTTGACACTGTGCCACTCGACTACCGTTTGAGTTCGGTTCATTTCATCAGTTCTCCTGACGGCACAGAGGTGGATGTCGATGGGCGGCCGGGGCAGTTCAAAGGAAAGATGGAGACTTATTTCGACAATGATATCCGCTATGTTGTCGACAGTTTCTATGAACGTACATTGCAGATGATTGAAAAAGGAGGATTCCATATGCTCGGTCATTTTGACAAGATCGGGTTTAATGCATCCTCGTTCTCTCCCGGCATAGAAGATGAGCCTTGGTATCGTCGCCACATAGATGATGTCATTGACGCTGTCAGGGACACCGATATCATTGTGGAGATCAATACCAAGGCTTATCCGGCTCCAGTAGGAGCATCGGCAGAAGAGGTTGCCGGTTATGTGTCCAGACTGTTTCCTTCCCCCAACGTGATAAGGAGACTTGTGACAGCCGGAATACCGTTGGCTGTCAACAGTGATGCCCATTACTCTTCACGTATCACGGCGGGACGTGATGAGGCGTTCGCTATAATCGATGGAAAGTAGAGATGCCCTGTCAGAGGGTCAATAGCTGACACGGAAATAGTCAAAGTCGGCATGCCCCCCGAGATTACAGGTAGGATAATAGAATAGACCGAAGCGGTAACCCATGAAGTCGGGCCATTCATATACCATCTTGAGTGTGTCGCCGAGCCGGGTCCATGATTTTCCGTCCATACTGTAGGAGAATGTTGCTGTGTCTCTTTTGTCATAACCGAAATCGCAGTCAGCTTTAAGATATACCTTGTCGCTTTTTAAAGGTGATTCTGCTATAACTTTACCTCCGGCATCATCTTTTGCGGTGGCACGTCTCATCTGTATGTATCTTGTGCCGTCGCGCATGGTTATTCCTATATATCCGTATCGGTTGGCGAAAAGAGTCAAGCCTGCATAGTCGCCATCCTTCATCCCTGATGCGTCAATATATGTGACAGCGGAGCTTTGCGGGCCGAATGTGCGTTGCGTCAGTGTGTTGCGTGCCTCACGTATATTGTTGGCTCTGATGCCTCCTTTCAGTCTGAGCCATCCTTTGCGATCGGTGAGTGACCATAAATTATTGTTGGGATTGTGGTTCCATTGCCATTGCAATTTCAGGTTTGATCCGTTATAGCCGTATTCATTCATGGCTATAACTGAGTCTATAGCTGTTGTGTTGCCGGCATTATCTGATACGATTTTATTCAGATCCTTTATTGTTATACCAGATGTGACAGGAGAGTTTGTGTCCTCCTCACGGATTATAAGTCTTCTGGTCCCATTGTCGAAATTATCGGATGTAACTATGTCGGTTGTTCCGACAGCATTTCGATCACCTGGCTTGGGAAGTATTTCATTCACAGTTTCTCCGTTATTGCCCAATACAGGCCACCCGTCATCGGTCCATGTCACAGGGATAAGTACCGGGATGCGTCCTACAGCTCCATTGTCCTGAAACAGCAATGCATACCATTTTCCGTCGGGAGTGTCAACAATGGCACCCTGCGCTATACCGCTTGATGGCATAACTTCAGTTCCGTATACGTTGATGATCTGACCTTTGTAGAACACTCGTCTCACTTGCCATGAGTCAGGATCGTTTATGTCTTTTCCTCGCCACACTATCTGTGTCCGGCCGTCACGCAGGGAGATCATGAAAAGATATATCTCGTCGCCTATCATAAGGCTTTGGGCTCCTTCTACCCATACATCCGAGCGACCTTCGTGGTCGCAGTCCTCTTTCCATAGCATTTCTGGACCGAGGGTCACGTCAAAAGTTTTTTCATCTACAAATATTTCACGATAGCATTCGCGTTGCTGCCCATATAGAACCCATCGGCGGTTGCCTCGTTCCGGACCTTCGAGCAGAAGCCCGGGATCATAGCATTTTTCAATGTCATTGCGGTGCCACGGACCGTTTACAATATCGGATGTGGAGAATATGTAGGACTTTCCGGTTGATTGGCATGCTGTTATTACAAAGAAACGTTTAAGAGTCTTGTCATATCGGATGTTTGATGCCCATGAGCCTGCTGCATAATCATTCTTGCCGTTTTTCAGGGCGAAAGCATCAGTGGTTTCAAGTTGTGGATAACAGTAGTTGATTATTTCCCAGTTCACCAGATCGTAGCTTCTCATTACAGGAATGCCGGGCGACATGTGCATAGTTGTGCTTACCATGTAGTATGTGCTGTCGACACGAATGACACATAGGTCAGGCACGTCAGCCCATATTACCGGGTTGCGGAATGTTCCGTTGCCGAGATCGCTTGCCGGATAGGTGGTTTCAGCTATTATTGTAGAGGCTGCGCATCTTGCCGAACAAGTGCTTGTGGCAAGTAGCATACCAAATACACTGCAAATTATTTTTACTGGATTCATTATAGTGAGAATGATGATTTGTCTGTATGCAAAATTAGTGATTTATTGTAGGGTATGTGTCTTCAATAGTTTCAGTAATATGCCTATTCGTCTATCCCATGGCTCATTTTTATTCATATCTGTAACATGCATGCTGTCCGTCGGGGTATAGTATATCAATTAGATTCTGATTTGACGCATGTCGGTTGGTATATGAATAAAGATTGCTATTTTTGTCAAAAAAATAACAATGCATGAATAATATGTTGACTACACGTGTTTTTATTATGTTGTCTGTTCTTGCTGCTTCGATTTCGGCAAAAGCAGACGATAATGAGATGCGCTTATGGTATTCCTCTCCTGCGAATGAATGGGTCGAGGCTCTGCCGTTGGGTAATTCCCATATGGGAGCTATGGTATATGGCGGCATTTCTGAAGAACGTATCCAGCTCAATGATGAGACATTCTGGAGCGGGCGTCCATATGACAATAATAATCCCGACGGTATTGCTCATCTTGGAGAGATCAGGGACCTTGTTTTCCAGGACAGGACAAAGGAAGCTGAGGATCTTATAGCTAAATATTATATGACCCCGCAGCATGGGATGCGTTATCTTACGTTGGGAGAGGCGACTTTGACATTCTCCAACAATGATTCTGTGTCAGGATATTTCCGTGAGCTTGATTTGAACAGGGCTGTGGCAAAAGTGTGTTATAAGTCAGGAGGTGTTACTTATACACGCCAGGCTATAGCTTCATTGCCTGATGGTGTGGTGATGATAAATATCGCTGCCGATAAGCCTGGTGCTCTGAATTTCAGACTGGGTTATGACGCTCCTGAAGGATCATCGGTAAAGACTAAACGTGGATACATGCTTGTGACCATCCCGGGAGTTGAGCAGGAAGGCATACCAGGCGGGTTGTGGGCTGTGTGTGGCATAAGGGTTGTGACTGACGGAGCTCTTTCAGGCACTCGATCCTCAGTTGACGTTTCGGATGCCACAGAGGCTACGCTATATATTGCTTCTGCAACGAATTATGTGAACTATAGCGACATAAGCGGGAAACCGGAGCGAGAGGTGGAACGCCTTCTTTCGGTTGCAGGTAAAAAGGATTTTCCGAAAGCGTTGGATGAGCATATTAGTGCTTACCGAGAACAGTTTGACCGTGTTAAACTGGAGCTTCCATCCGCATCTAATTCAGCGGATGAGACCCATCGCAGAGTGCTGAATTTCAACTCCGATTACGATCCGTCGCTTGTGGCACTGTTGTTTCAGTATGGAAGGTACCTTCTTATCTCCGCGTCACAGCCCGGAGGCCAGCCTGCCAACTTGCAGGGTGTCTGGAATGCGAGCCAGCATGCGCCATGGGACAGTAAATACACTATAAACATCAATACAGAGATGAATTACTGGCCTGCTGAAGTGACCAATCTGTCGGAATGTCACCAACCATTGTTCGATATGATTGAGGACCTGTCAAAGACCGGTGCAAAAACCGCCAAGGTGCTTTATGGTGCTGACGGATGGGTGGCTCATCACAATACTGATCTGTGGCGAGTGACAGGGCCGATCGATTTTGCTGCATTCGGCATGTGGCCCAATGGAGGGGCATGGCTTGCCACCCACCTGTGGGAACATTATCTTTTCACCGGAGATAAAAAATTCCTTACCAAGTATTATCCTGTAATAAAGGGTACCGCTGATTTCTATCTGAGTCATCTTGTGGAACATCCTTCTTTGGGATATCTTGTGACGTCTCCTTCTATGTCGCCCGAGCATGGATATACGGAGTCGTTCATTACAGCCGGATGCACAATGGATAATCAGATTGCCTATGATGCGCTTAACAACACCAGATTGGCGGCAGAGGCTCTTGGGGTAGATAAGGAGTACCGGGAAAAATTACAGGATGCTATCGACCGTCTGCCACCTATGCGCGTGGGGCGTCACGGACAATTGCAGGAGTGGCTCGCTGATGCTGATAATCCTCGTAATCAGCATCGTCATGTTTCCCATCTGTACGGTCTGTATCCGAGCAGTCAGATAACTCCCTATACCGCTCCGGCAGCATTCAAGGCTGCGGAGACTACACTAATCCAGCGTGGCGACATGGCTACAGGCTGGAGCATAGGCTGGAAAATCAATCTTTGGGCGCGATTGCTTGACGGTAATCATGCCGACCGTATCATACGTAATATGATAACCCTACTTTCAGGTGATAAAAATCAGTTTCTTGCTTCGGGCGAGGATGAAGGGAGGCTTTATCCGAATCTGTTTGATGCACATCCGCCGTTTCAGATAGATGGCAATTATGGCTTTACGGCAGGTGTGGCAGAGATGCTTCTGCAAAGTCACGACGGGGCGTTGCATCTGCTTCCCGCTATTCCTGACTCGTGGTCGGAAGGGCGTGTGGACGGACTTAAGGCTCGCGGCAATTTTGAGGTGGATATGTCATGGAACGGAGGGCAACTCTCGGAAGCGTCAATAAAATCAAATATAGGTGGCAAGTTGCGTATCCGTTCGTATGTTCCGCTCATGGGTGACGGATTGCGTGAGGCTGAAGGAGAATGCGGCAACCCATTGCTACGGAATGTAAAAGTCAAGGCTACGGAAGTGTCTCCCGAGACAATGGTACGATATCCTGTGGTATTGCGTACGTATGAATATGACATGGAGACTTTACCTGGGAAAGTCTATAAAGTGAAACGCTTACAATAGAGGTATAAGTGAGATTGACTGATAAAAGCAGGTGGGGTGAAGAGCCCTTACCTGCTTTTATTGTTTGGTTTCTGATTATTCGTCTAATTTTACTTCATAGCGTGTTGACTTTTTATTGATGGAGTCGTTTGGGATTGCTGTCTTCGTTGAATCGTTTTCAGTCTTTGAAGGATCATTCTTCTCCTGTCTCCGCTTATTTAGCTTGTTTTTTATAGGACGCAGGAATGAGAATATGTTGTCGAAATCACGCTTGAACACAACTCCTATGCCTTGTGTGGTGAGCGCGCTTTTCAGATAGTAGTTCTGATCATTATAGCGGTTGTAGGCTTTGAGCTGTATGGTGCCGAGCCGGTTGAGGAGATAGCGTATGTCAAAATCGCCAATGAAACTGTTGTTGTTGAGCGATTTGTCACGGTATCCGAGATTGCCATTGAAGAGCAGGCGATTGTCAAGCAGCTGGCTTGACAGTGCTACATCTACTTCAACGTCAGAGAAGTCGCCGCGGTCGCTTCGTATGGCAGGTGCTATGCTCCAGTTGTCGCTAAGCTGTCCGAGCATTGAGCCCAATCGCGACGACAGGGTAGAGGATGCCACCGACACAAGTTCGTTGCCATGTGTTGTAGCCATATACTCAGGTGTATAGAATCGGTTGAGTGCAAGCAGGTATATAATCTGTCGTGACATCATTTCATCAGTCGAAATGATTGAGCGCACCTTGCGGTAAGTGTCGGCGGTGAGTGTCGGAAACTCAAGGTCGAACTTTATGTCGGGCTGTCGCATATCCCCTGTCACAATCATTATTGCGTTTACTTTCACATTGGTGCGAGTCAGTTCACGGTCCTCAAGGAATGATTCGTCAAGATCGCTCAGATTGGCATTAAGGGAGTATGCTGCACTGATATTCAATTGTGCTGCATAGGGGTCCCCGAGAAATGTTATTTTGCTTCCTTCAAGGATAGTGAAATCCTTGATAATAATGTCCTGTAATGTGAAATTGTAAGAGCCGCGGTTGAGAGTGTACTCTCCGTACATCTCTAATTCACCGTCCGAGGCATAATTCATGCGTAGATGCCCTGAGCCATGGGCTGTGATCTTGTCTCCGCCTATTGGGTCCATTATGAGATTGAGTGTGGCATCGGGCGTGATGTCCACATTGAATTCCATGGCATAGACAGTGGGTGCGCCTTGCTCCTCTTTCTTGATGCGTTCTCTCAGCAGCTTTATTATAAGTTGGGTCGGATCGAGAGCGGCGACAGAGTCTTTTTTCCCTTTGTCGCGGTCACGCAGGGTTATGAAATCATATTCTACCGAATGTGCGGCATCGCTGAGCACGAAGGTGAAAGTTGATTTAGCGGAAGTACGCATGTTCACACCTATGTCGATCTTTCCCGGCACACCTTTCACTTCTGCCGAACCTGAACCGTAGATGCGTCCGTACCAAGGATCATCAGTGTCATGTTCTCCGACATCGTATACGAGCATATCCCTTACATCGGTTATTTTGAATCTGAATGCCGGGTCATGGAAATATCTGTGAGTTACCTCTCCGGATAGTTTTGCCTGGTTGCCATATTTGTCCTTGAGTATAACATCATTGAATGTAATGACACCCGGGGTTATGTGAACTGAGTCGGATACAGTGTAGACCGTGTTGGTGAAATCGAGCTTCATCCCGAGGTCCTTTACATATATGTCCCCTGAGAGGTCAAGGTCCTTGAATGTGCCGAACAGACGTGCGTTTCCCGATATGAAGCCGTCAACTTTTGAAGTAAATGCCGACATGAACGGTAGCATGAAAGCCGATGGGGCTTCGTCGGCAGAGAAATTGAAATCAAGTTCTTCGCTCATAGGCATTATTTTGCCTGTTATTCTTGAGTGCTTCCCGTTGAGCTGTGTGATGTCGGCTCCAATTGTGATTGTTTTTGTATTGTTGTCCCACCAGCTGTGGATATCTCCCAGTCCGAAGTTGCAGTTGTTGTAGCTCAACCCTTCCACGAGCAGGCGAGGAGTGTAGAGTATCGGGTCCTTTGAGAGCAGAGATTCTCCGAAAATCCGTCCAGTGGCTATTCCTCCGAATTTTACGGCGTCGCTGAGTGCGAGAGTTTCGAACACGTAGTCAAGATCAATATGATCAAGCACCACTTCGAGCCGGCTCAGGGAGTCAACTCCTGCAACCCCATTGATGGCAAGGGTCTGCCCGCTGCGTGATGCTCCGAGATTGCTGATATTGATTCTGCCTGGATTCACGGTTATTTCAGCAGGGGTGACATTCCATATGGAGTCATTGAACACCACTTTTCCCGGGGCGACTTTAATGTCTGTGAGTAGGGCATTGTCATCATCTCTTGAGAATGATGACACGAATGAGATGTCTCCGCTGAATTCCGCTTTTCGGTCTATGCGCCAATTGATGTCAGTGGCAATCCTGTCGTCGGCACCTGTCGATTTGATTCTAAGATCCAACTGTCCGTTTTTGGTTGGGACGAGGGTACTGAAGCCTACATGGCAAGTGCTGTCGTTGGCATCGATCGCAGCTGTTAGGGAGGTCTCCTCAATCAGTTTGTCTTTCTGCTTGAGATATGGTGCGCTCAACAGTAGTCGCGCCATATTATCCTTGTCATTAGTGGAGGCCTCAAGTTTTATCGGATGGATTACTTCGACTGGAAGTTTGAAGAATCGTGATATAGCGGTATCCGGATTTATAGTAAGGTGTAGATCGGCATGAGTGCTGATGTTTTCTGAACCATGCTCATTCGGAAGCAGTGATGGGAATATTTTGGCAGTAAGCTGCTTCATGTCTTTCACGAGATTAGGGAAAGTGAAGTCGCCTTGTAAAGAGAGATTGATAGGTCCGCCGGCGGCAGATACCGTGCGGATCGAGTCCTTGATGGCGGATGAGATGTTTACAAGGTCGAGATCAAGATGCCTGTTGTCATGGTTGTTAGAAAGGTGGAAGTCCTTTACGTTCAGCCATCCTTCCATAAGGTCTATACTTTTTCCCTTTACCGAGGCGTCAATCCCGGCTGAGACATTATAATCCCTATATGCGCCGTTCGATATGAAAGGTGACAAGGATATGTTGCGTATATCGGCATAAAGTCCGGTGAGCGGCTGGTCACCTCCATTGTCATATTCTCCGCGCAGGGAGAAATCAGCATCCGGTGTATTGCTGTCAAGAGTGATATCGATATGTTTTCCGGCAAAATTGGCTGTACCTGCTATGTCATTGTATGCCATATCTTTCCATATGGCTGTGGCTATATTTAATTCGGCGGTGCCATCTATGGTTCTGTTATGTCCGATTGAAAGATCGACTGACGATTCAAGTGTCAGTTCTGTGAGTGGTGCCAGCTTGGGATCCAGTCCGGAAGGGTTGAAGCCTGATGCAACAAGTTTGCCATCAATTTTCAGTGGAGTCTGATCGGACTGGCGCATCACTCCGGCGTCGAGGTCGATACTTCCGTTTGATGTGATTATTGATCCTTTGAAATCGAGATTCCTCTCTGTGGCAGCTATCTGACCAAGCAAATTGATATCACCGAGACTTGATAACGGTTTGAGGCGGTGGGTCAGATCAGCTCCTTTATCGCCGAATCTGCTTATAATAGCAAGAACTGACGGGACATTTAAGCTGACGTTTATGTTGTCAAAGTCGAATGCCAGGGAATCACGCCCATGATTGTATCCGCTTATTATTCCTGACATGTGGATATGGGAATTGTTCTCGCGTAGAGATACGTCAAGACGATTTATATTGACCTCATTGGCATCGCCTTCAGTGTCAAGTTCCAGATCGGCCGTAAGGTCAAGCCCTTCAAGGTCAGGAATGAGAGGGGAGAGATCTTCTGTAGAAATGTGGGCGTCAGGAAGAAGTGTTATTTGGGTGTTTATGTCCCTGTAGTCAAATCCTTTTGCAAGAGGGGAACTGTTTATTTCAATATTGTCGAAAGCCAGTGACGATTGTGGCATATGGATTGAGAGGTCGGCAAGTATTGCCTTTTTGGTATCCATATATAGCTTTCCTGAAAGCGAGCTCAGTACGAGTCCCGATTGCTCGATTGCGCCCATTCTTTTTATCTGGGCGTCAATAGCTTCATTAGAGATGCGGGGTGCCCTTAGGTCGGCGCGGATTTCGCTTAATGCTATGTGATTGCTGTCAAATATCCCTTTCCCTTTGTATGGTTCCGAAAGGATGTCGTAGGATATTGATGACTTTCTGATCACCACCATATTGACAGCCAGATCGAATGATGAGTTTTTGGATGGCTCTTTCTTCTTGAATCGTGCGATTATTGGGTCGATATTGAGAGGTGCTCCTATTGAGTCGCGCCATAGCCGTGCCTTAAGGTCGATTATCTCGGCGTAAGTGATTACGAAGCGTTTGTTCCAGAGTGACTCATTGATGCTGACTCCGGCTCCGAGATGACCTATGCTGAGTGCTTGCTGTCCGGTAGTATCGTTGACAGTCACATCCTTGAGGACAATACGAGTGAAAGGGGAGTATTCCACTTTTCCTATGCTTACGTCCGTACCGAGTAGTGTGGTCAGTTCCTTCTCGGCACGATGTCCTAAAGCATTTTGTATGCCTGGTATGGAGAGTAGTATATACAGCAAAGCCGGTACTGCCAAAGGCAGCACCAGCAATATTACTAATATGAAGCGAAGAATTTTATAAAATGTCCTCACAACAGTATGTGCGACAGGTTGTTATGGCTGACTTTAGAGGCATTTTGCCACTGCGGAGTCAAGATCGGCGATATCAAGCACGCGCTGTACGAGTTCACCGTTGCGGTTGAATACGAATGTTGTCGGTAGTGATCCTACATTGTACTGCTGTAGCACCTTGCCACCTTCGGCTACATTGTTGAGCACGGTTACCCATGGCAGATTCTTGGCTGTCTGTTTCCATGCATATTCATTTTCGTCAACAGACACCTGATATATCTCAAGTCCCTGTGGGTGGTATTTCTCATACACTTTGTTTAGTTCCACATTGAATGCAGGTGACCATTCTGCTGCATATGCTGTGAAACTGAGTATTACAGGGCGTCCGCTCTCAGTGAGTTCAAGGAGTGAGTGTTTTTTCCCTGTATGGTCGAAAAGTTCTATTTCAAATGCCTTTATGAGTTTTGCCTCGATTTTAGGTCCTTCAACTTTTATCTGACTCGGTTTGCGGTTGCTCAGATATAGTTTGGAAAGATATTTTGTGCGTGGATCATTGGGTCGGAACTGGTTGAATGAGTTTGCTACCGCCCCGATTATTCTATGGTCAAAAGTCTCGGAAGGATTGAACAATGGCATGTTTCCGATACTCTTGCTTATGATGTAGTAGCTTACGACACATGATGGATCAGCGAGAATCATTTCTCCGAGTTCTCGCTTCATGTTCTCGTCATTCACCACTGCATTCACGCCGTTGTGCGCTGCCGATGCTGTGAGCATACTGTCAACCTTAGCGAGATTGACAGCCTGAGGAGTCCCGGATAGAGTGTGGTTCGCTGCTATGTCGGGGGCTGTGGCATTGATTGTCACAGTCTCAATGCTGTCGATAGGGAAGTACACTGAGCTTTCACCTACACGCAGACGATAGATGTCGGGGTAATCCTGTGCGGCTCCTGCATATTTGAGTTTACCGTCCTTTGAGGTGCTGATTGTGTCGATCACGTACCAGTATCCCTGGTTGTTGCCTTCGAGTATTACATTGTCATTCTCTCCGAGACCGTCGATAGTGCCGTTGAGATGCCACTGTGGACCGTTGTTTGAACATGATGCAGCTGCAATGGCAGCCATGCCGAGGAGGGCGATACGGTATATGGATTTCATGTGCTGTGTTTGTTTCTTAATGAATGCAGATGCAAAGTTAATGAAAATATTTCGGTGTATTGCGGTTAGCCCACGGAAATTTTAAGTGTACCGAAAAAGACGGGGCATATTGCATGCCGGGATACCGGTAGCAATGATGCCTCCGTCTTTTAGCGGAGTTATGTCACCAGATGTTGAGACGTTTGATATCAAATGTCGCCATCCCTTCGCCCCAGAATTCGACACGGCGTTGCCACCACACCTCGTTTTGGAAAGGTGATGTCGCGGTATTCCCATATGCTTCGTTGTGTGCCGTATATATAGTTCGGATCACGTGCTGTGGCAAAGTCGGTGCGTATCTGGCGTCCTCGTCCCTCTGATTGCATTCCGGCGTCCTCAGCCTCTATGAGTATCATCTCTTCGACCCTCATCATAGGCACAGCAACACTGAAGCCGACACGTTGGTTGTTATGCCCGTCAGTCCCTCCTGAAAGGCGGAATTTCGGCTTGTGCCATGATAAGGCTACAAGATCTCTGTCTTGTAGCCTTATCACCCACAATGATTAAAAGATTAAAAGGGTCTTGTAAATTATGTGTTAATGGTTATTTTGC
>ERZ777305.922-NODE-922-length-42766-cov-9.638173_pt1 | contig 42766 bp, 40 predicted proteins | sample MGYA00374965_ERZ777305 | MGnify/ENA primary metagenome ERZ777305 (study PRJEB29328, sample SAMD00013331) | mouse gut metagenome | study: EMG produced TPA metagenomics assembly of the Metagenome analysis of fecal microbiota from mouse which was promoted...
GTTTCATGCTATCTTATGAATATTAATTATAGATAATCAGGAATTATCCTTCATTCACCACCTTATTGTAACCATTTATCAAGAATTCTTTGGAAATAAATTGACAAATTTCAATATGTGAATATAATGGTGATATAGACAGACTGCTAAGGGAGGTGTTGAAGCTGATTGACGAAAGAAAGATACCAACGGTTTTCAAGGCTTTTTGTGATGAAAACCGTATTCAAATTTTAAAGCAGTTACTGACAGGAGAGAAGTGTGCCTGTGTACTGTTGGATAATCTGCATATTTCGCAACCGACATTATCACATCACATGAAAATTCTTTGCGATTCGGGTATTGTAGTTATGCGGAAAGAGGGAAAATGGGCGCATTATTCCATTTCGGCGGAGGGGGTTGCATATGCTTCCGAATGCCTGCAGGCCCTTACATCAATAAATAATTCTGGTAAAGATAAATCATGTTGTGATAAGTAAAAATAGTTGCTTTCTCTTATGGCTTTTTAACATACTTATATATTTATATATTTCTATGAATGGAGGATTGTTATGGAAACACTAAAAGCAGGTTGGAATTTTCTTCAAAATGAAATTTTCGGTATGCAATGGTTAAACCGTTTTATCGGCAGTCTGCTTGAAATATGCGGTTTAGACACCACTGGCAAAATAGGAGGAAGTGTTCAGTTTTTTCTTTACGATACGATTAAAATCATGGTGCTTTTGGGCGTTCTGATTTTATTTATTTCGTATATTGAGAGTTATTTCCCGCCGGAAAGGACCAGGAAAATTCTCGGAAGATTTCATGGGATAGGGGCTAACATGATAGCGGCTCTTCTTGGTACGGTAACGCCGTTCTGCTCCTGTTCATCAATACCGCTGTTTATCGGTTTTACAAGTTCTGGATTACCATTAGGCGTAACTTTTTCTTTCCTGATTTCTTCCCCAATGGTTGACCTGGGTTCGCTTGTGTTACTGATGAGTATATTCGGGTGGAAAGTCGCGATAACCTATGTAGTGCTTGGACTTGTCATTGCCGTTGCAGGAGGTACTATGATTGAGAAACTGCACTTTGATAATTATGTGGAGGAATTTATACGCAAGGGAAACTCCGTTGATGTCGCTGGTGAGGAACTGCGGTTCAAAGACCGTATGAAATACGCATGGGAACAGGTTGTTTCTGTGGCAAAAAAAGTTGCACCGTATGTTTTGATCGGTGTCTCCATTGGTGCATATATCCATAATTGGATACCCGAAGATCTTATCGTGCGTGTTCTCGGAACAGGCAATCCTTTAGGCGTTATGATTGCTACGGTTGCGGGTGTTCCTGTGTATGCGGATATTTTTGGCACAATTCCGATTGCCGAAGCACTTTTGGCAAAAGGCGCGAGGCTTGGTGTTGTCCTGTCCTTCATGATGGGTGTAACAACTTTATCCTTACCGTCTATGATTATGCTCCGCAAAGTTGTTAAACCCAGACTGCTTGCTGTTTTTATAGCAATCTGCACCATAGGCATTATTGATGTCGGCTATTTCTTCAATGCGATTCAATTTTTACTTGTGTGAATTGTTTTGAAGTAAAAAAATCAAATTAACACGGAGGTAATTTTATTATGGCATTATTTGGAAAGAAAAAAGAAGAAAAAAAGACTCCCGCTTGTGCTTGCAATTCCGGCTGTCCTTCGGACGAAAGAACAGAGATTTCAAGAGAGTGTTGTCCCGAAGCGGGAAACGGTATTTGCAGCATTAAAGTTTTAGGGTCTGGGTGTGCTTTCTGCCGCACACAATTTGAAAATGTAAAGGAAGCTGTGAAGAAACTAGGTTTTTTCGTGGAAGTAGAATATGTAACTGATTTACAGAAAGTTATGGAATATGGCGTTATGAGTATGCCGGCCCTTGTTGTAAATGAAAAAGTAGTAGCTATGGGTAAAGTATTGAAGCCTGCAGATGTTGAAAAACTATTGCGCAAAATATAGAACCGGACAGCCACAAAAACTGCCGATCTAAAACAGTGTTAGACATTGATTACAAGTTCAGTGTTGACAATGCAGGGGAATGACGGTATATTGACGGTCATTCCCTTGAGAAATAAGACATTTTCAACTTATTGCGCTTCAACCACCATAAAATTTCTCGGATGCCGGTGGAACAGGATATCTTTCTGTTTCTCGTTGGATACATGGGTATAAATTTCCGTGGTACTGATAGAACTGTGCCCCAACATCTGCTGAATGTAGCGGATATCCACATCCTGCTCCAATAAAAGCGTGGCGAAAGAGTGCCGGAACATATGCGGTGTGAGATGCTGGTCCAGATTTGCCAGTCTGGCATAGTGGTCGATCATGAAGCGGACAGACTGGTCAGAGAGCTTGTGGCACAGACGATTCACAAAGAAATAACCGCAAGCTTCTATATCATCCTGGAAGGTCATAAAATATGTTTTCAATGCAGACAATACCTCAGGATTTCCCACTTGCAGAATCCTCTCTTTAGCGCCTTTGCCATAGATGCGGACTGTGCTGTTTTCTAAATCAATATGTTGCGGTCTTAAGGAACAAAGTTCAGAAATACGCATGCCGGTGGCAAAGAGAAGTTCGATTACAGCAATGTCCCGGATACAGCAGTTTCTTTGGTAGTCTGTCTGGGCCAGTCCTTTCTGCGCATAGAGGGTTGATAAAAAGGTCTGCAGGGAATGGAAGGGGATTGTCTTGGGAAGAAGTTTAGCTTCGCGGAATCGAATATCCAGTTTATCAAAGGGATTTTCAGATAAAATTTCCTGATAGGAGAGATGGTGGAAGAAAGCTTTCAGGCTTGCGATTTTACGTTTCACCGTTTTGGGCTTGTACTGTTTGTGTAGGAGGGTGAGATAGGAATCCAGAATGTTTTTGGAAAAGAAATCTTTTGAAGTGTTGATGTAGACGGCATATTGTTTCAGGTCGATTCGATAGGCTTTCAGGGTTTTGGAATCCAGGCGTTTACGATATCTGCAATATTCGAGATATGCTTCTATGTGGTCATTTATTGTGTTCATATATAGTCACGCTCCTCGTTTTTTCTAATTATGAGGGGTGAACGCCGTAATGTCTATCAATTATTTCCGGACACGCTTGCATTGTTCACTTCTTAAAGTCAAGCTGTACAAGCTTTTTACCGTTAGGTAACGGCTGTTCTTTTTTCGTAATCAGGGCATACCCGCTTTCTTTCATGGCTATGATCAGTTCTGTTTCCTGCATGGGATGATGTATAGCATGCAGATTATCAAAGACGTGAAGATACGGGGAATCTGAGACGAAATTGTCATCGGTGTTGCTCTGGATAATACAGGATACATATAATGGATCGACTTTAGCGATTACAGTCTGGAAACAGCGGTACCCGATATATTCTATCAATAAATTCGCCACCACTATATCAGCATAGGGCAGTGTGATGTTTTCTGAGGTCAGATCCGTGCAGACACATTCGAGGACGGATTCCAAGTGTGTATAGCGTTTGGCACACTGCGCCAGATAGGCAGGGTTGATGTCAACGCCGTATATTTTGTTGATGCTGGAAGGAGTGTGCTCCAATCCATTGCCGCCGGCAATGCCGAGAATCATAATGGTATGGACGGGATAGACCCTGAACTGTTCTTTCATCATTTCATTCATGGCCTGAAGCTGCATGACGGATTCCCATTTCATATGATTTTCATAATCTGATAAGTCAATTTTGGTCCATGGATTTTGCCATGCGGGGTGGATTGACGTGCCAATGTTTTGCTCCATCCTCCACTGTGGGGCAGATCCGTCATCACCCCAATATTCGTCAATGGAGGTAATGAACCCGGCTTCACATCGGATAAAAGATGTTACATGAAAAGAAGACGTTTTATCTGTTGCAAATACGTGTGTCACGGTGATGTACAAGTCATGGCACTGCTCGATACGCTCGATTTCACCGTTCCATGAACCGGGATATTCGCAATTTGCCCGGATAAATTCTTCCACAGTAAAGTGTTCGTTTGTATTATGCCAGTTTATAAAAGCATCTTTGTGAAAAAACTTTCTCATCTCATCAGCATTCTGCTGTAATGCTGCCTTCCAATAAGCAGTTAAGTTCATCTGAAACCTCCCAACAACGGCCATCACGGTAACATATCCCTCTTTTGGGGCAGACATAATGTGCCGCCATTTCACATCCCATATTATACCGCATCAGCCCTGTAAAGGAAACAGACGGGCAGGAACATTTATAGAATATTCATAATGATGAAACAGCTGATTGGCATTATATACTACCCTCATCTCATCTAAAATGTGATAAAATATATAAAAACACTTCTATCATCCAAAGGGGACTTCATGCGAAAGACAAAAGTAATAAAAGCCGTTTTCTATACCGTTTTTATATTCTTTATCCTCTATGTTATTCTGGTCTATTTTCTGGTCAGCGCCTGTCTGGTGCCGTCCTTTATGGATCGGTTAAATGCCTTTGAAGATATCACCAGGAAATGCTATGCCGAGCAGGTACAGACAACGGATATCAAAGATAACAGAAGTAAACTTCTGGCAGATACCGCTGCCTGGCTTGAGACGGTGAACCGGAATAAAATATCTGTGCAGACGACAGATGGCTATACCCTGATAGCGGCGGAGTTTGCAGCAGAGTCAGACAGCAGCAAATGGGTTCTGCTTCTGCACGGATATACGGGATGGAAAGAGGAAATGTATCAGTTTGCTTACTGGTATAATGAGCAGGGATATCATGTGCTGGTGCCGGATCTGCGGTGTCAGGGAGAGAGTGAGGGCGATTTTATCGGCATGGGCTGGACGGACCATTATGACTGTGAGTTGTGGATCGGTTATATTCTTTCCAATACCCCGGATGCGCAGATTGTGCTGCATGGGCAGTCTATGGGAGCTGCTGCGGCGTTGATCATGACTGGAGCGGAGAAACCTTCTGACCATATCGTGGCAGTGGTATCTGACAGCGCTTATACGGATGCTTATTCGATGTTCGGGGACAAGATTACGGAGTGGTTCGGGCTGCCGGCGTTTCCTTTTGTGGATTCGGCCTGCCTGATGTTACGGGCAAGGGGCGGCTATAACCTGCGGGATGCCTCGGCACTGCGGGCAGTAGAGAAAAGCACAGTGCCTACATTGTTTATTCATGGGGCCGAGGATAAGATGATAGATGTGGAGATGTCGCACAGCTTGTATGAGGCGGCGTCCTGCGAGAAAGAGCTTCTGATTGTGGAAGGAGCCGGGCACGGGCAGACCCAGGAGAAGAATCCGGAGGTTTATTATGGGACAATAGAGGATTTTTTGGCTGAATATGTGCGATGAATGGACAGAATTAGCAAATTTTATGGAAATTTAAGATGGAAAAAAGTAGTACTCATGTGACAACTATGCTAAAATTTAGGTAGTGGCCTGAAAGCTGGTATACCCAAAGGAAGGTATGGTTGTCTATGGCAAATAGAATAAAAAGTAAAGTATATATGAGGATAAATCTCACCGCCCTGTTGCTTTTGGCAGCTGTATTTGGGGCGGTATTTATTATGAGTCAGGATGCTGCGGTGGTGCATGCGGCACAGAATCGCACGGTAAAGGTTGGATTCTTCCCGATGGAGGGCTATCATGAACTTGGGCAGAATGGCAGTTACGAGGGCATGGACGCGGAGTATCTGGAAAATTTATGTGATTATCTCGATTGGGACATAGAATTTGTGCCCTGTGACAGTTGGGATGAGGCTCTTCGGTTGCTGAAAGAGAAAGAGCTGGATCTGGTGGGCTCCGCACAGTATTCCGCAGAGCGCGCCGAAACCTATCAGTACGCGAATCTGGCAAGCGGTTATACGTTTGGAGCTATTGCAGTGAAAGGTGAGAGCCTGCTTGCTTATGAAGATTTTGAGGCTATGGGGGATATCACATACGGTATTGTGGCAACCTATGTCAGGCGGCAGGAATTTAACGAGTACTTGTCCGACCACAGCATCACAAGTCCTAAGGTGCGGGAATACGAGGATACGGCGGCTCTGCACAGGGCGCTGGAGGAAGGGGAGATAGACGCGCTTGTCCACTCTCTCACGGAAGTGCGGGAAGGTCAGAGGGTGATCGGGCGTTTCGCACCTATGCCTTTTTATTATATCTCTTATCGGGGAAACGATGATGTGATGCGGGAGCTGAACCAGGGGATCGCGGATTTGAAGATGAACCGTCCGGAACTTGAGAATGAGCTGATGGTGAAGTATTATGACAGCCGGCTGGATCAGACGGTGCTTCTGACCAGTGAGGAAAAGCAGTATTTACAGGGAAAAGGCACATTGACGGTAGGCTATCTGGATGGATACTATCCCTTTTCTTATGAAGACGAGAATGGGGAATACAGCGGGCTTACCGTGCAGGTGTTGGAAGAAGTGGCGGTGAGTACCGGCGTCTCTTTTACATATGTGAAGATGGACAGCATGAAGGAAGCCAGAAAGGCGCTCTGGGCAGGAAGCATAGATATTTTAAGTTATTGTGACGAGACACCCGGGTTTATGAAGAAAGACGGATTAGCAGTGACCAAGGGATATGCGCAGGTCCCGCAGGTCATCATCAGAAAACGAAACGATCAGTCAGAACAGATCGTCATGCTGGCAGGAACCAACAGTTCTATATCCGGGAACGGGAACCAGAGCTTTGTAAAGGAACTGAATCAGATGATGGTGTTTGACACCCAGGAGGAGTGCCTTTATGCGGTGGAGGCCGGGGAAGCAGATGCTGCTTTGTGTGACGGGTATCTTGCGGAGTATCTGATGGGAACCGGGTATCCGCTGGGCAGGCTTGAAATTTATAGTGTTCTAAATGATTCGCGTATGATTTATATGGCGGTGAAGGATGAGGAAGAGTCACCGCTTCTTGGGATTTTGAATAAGGAACTTCTGGCTGTCACGGATAAGATGGTCAATGACTATATGCTGCGGGATAATTTTTACGCCAGAAGGAGCATAGAAACCTTTATCAGCGATCACAGCATTTCCATTATTCTGATGTTGACGGTCTGTGCGGTGCTGGTCATTCTGGTGCTGTATAAAATGTTAAAGAACAGCAGGCGGATTCAGAAACTCATGTATAAGGATACGGATTTCAATATTTGGAATCTCAACTACTTAAAATACAGGGCTTCGTTAAGACTCACTACAGACAGACTGCTTAAGTATGCCATTGTCTACACGGATATCTGTCAGTTCAAGAGCTACAATGCGATTTATGGATGGCATGCGGGGCAGCGTATTCTGGAACTTACCATTAAGGAGATATCGTCTAAGATTGACAGCGTGAAAGAACTCTATGCCAGAAGTTACGGCAGCCATTTTGTGCTTTTTGTATGTTATGAGAATATGGAGTCCCTGAAACGGCGCATGCTGGATATAGCAGACAGCATATCTGACCGGATTTATGAGGAGACCGGTATCCGGATGGCGCAGGCTATGGGTATTTGTCCCATAGAGCAGAAGGATAAGGATATTCAGCTGGCTCTCTCCTATGCCATTCAGGCGGTGGATCCCTTGAAGGACAGCCACAGCAATGCCATACAGATTTATGATGATACGCTGCGGGGGCAGCTGCGGGAGCGGCATGAGAGGGAGAAACTCCTTGATTCGGTAGATTTTAAAAAGGATTTTGTGACTTATTATCAGGCAAAGGTTGATATCCGCAATGAGCAGATTGTGGGAGCGGAGGCGCTGGTGCGGTTTAAAGATCCTACGGCGAACGGGGAAATCCGGGCGCCGGGGTTCTTCGTGCCCTATTATGAACAGACAGGCAGGATTACGGATATTGACTTTCTGGTGATGGAAAGTGTCTGCCAGATGCTTCGCAGAAGAATCGATGCGGGGGAGCGGGTGGTGCCAGTATCCTGTAACTTTTCCAGAATACACTTTGTGAAAGACGGTTTTCCGGAGAAGTTTGAGGCAGTGCTCAATAAATATCAGGTACCCAAGGATTTGATCGAGGTGGAGATTACGGAGACCCTGGTGGTGGAGGAGATGCAGCAGCAGAAAGTCAGGGAAAATGTGGCTGTCCTGCGGGCCAATGGCGTCAGGCTTTCCATTGACGATTTTGGATCGGGCTACTCGTCCCTGGGTGTATTCGAGCAGATTCCGGCATCGGTCATTAAGCTGGACAGGTCTTTCTTATTAAATAATGAGAATCGTACAAGACAGGTGCAGATTATGAAGAATATTGTGAATCTGGCGCGGGACCTGGAGGCACAGGTAGTCTGCGAAGGGGTGGAGACAGAGAACGATACGGAACTGATGATGGAGATTGGCGCTTATGTGGCACAGGGATACCGCTATTGTAAGCCGGTTCCGGAGAGAGAGTTTGAGGGAATGTTGGTATGAGGAAGAAAATTATGGTGCTTTTGTGTATATTGGCGGCAATGCTGTGTTTTGTGTACTGTCTGATGGTGTTCCGTATTCGTTCCGGGAACAATTTCTATCTCATCTGGGCTGCCGGAGGCATATGCCTGATCGGATTGGCTATGATGATAAAGTTTGACTGGTGGAGTCAATTTCCGCTGGTATTGCGCCGGGGGCTCGGCGGGCTTGTGGTGTTGGGTGTTTTGCTGTTTGTGGTGGTAGAAGGATGCATCTTTGCCCATTATGGAGATAAAGGCAGGGAGGATTTGGATTATATCATTGTTCTGGGAGCACAGATGAAAGCAGCGGGCCCCAGTGCGGTGCTGCAGTTTCGTCTGGATGCGGCGTATGAGTATCTGACGGCCAATGAGGGGACAATCTGTGTGGTATCCGGCGGACAGGGGAGCAATGAGCCTTGTAGCGAGGCAGAGGGGATGTATCAGTATCTGGTGGAGAAGGGCATATCACCGGACAGAATCTTAAAGGAAGATCGGTCCACAGACACTTCGGAGAACATTGCCTATAGCGCCAGGTTAATTGGCGGGACAGATGTGGATGTGGGGATTGTCACCAATAATTTCCATGTGTTCCGCGGGGTGATGCTGGCAAGGCATGCAGGCTTTGAGAATGCCTGCGGCATTGCGGCGCGCTCTAATATCTACTTTCAGCCTAACAATCTGGTGCGGGAGTTTTTTGGTGTCATGAAGGATCTGGTGTGCGGAAATATCATTTGAGATGGAAGCTTCCGGGGCATTACCGGATGACATGCGGCAGCAATTTTAAGAAGGAATTAAAATTTCGACGCTTGGCTTGCACAAGATGGTGTGGTAAGATATATAAGATAAGAACAGACGACAGACTGGGACGAAAATAGCAGTAAGACGGAACAGGGGTAAGATTGGGAGAAGAGAGCAGGGTACGCAGGTTTAAAGTGCAGCAGTTATACATGGAGATGAAAGTGAAATATCGGAAGACAAAAGGGAATATCAGAATAGGATTTGCAGCTTGTGTTCTTTGTCTTTGCCCATTACTTTCCGGTTGTGGAGCAGAGGGCACGGAGAGTTATATCAAGCAGGGTATGACGGCAGTGCAGGCTCTGGATTATGAAGAGGCCCTTTCTCTCTTTCGTGCGGGAGAGGAGAACGGGGAAGATAAGAGGCTGCTTTACCGGGGCATGGGGATTGCCTATATGGGGCAGACGGATTATGAGTCGGCCATTGCCTATCTGGAAGCCGCGCTGAAAATGAGCAATGGCAAAGTGGAAGACATGGATTTTGATATGAATTACTACCTGGCCACGGCTTATTTTAAGAATGGACAGGCCCAGGAAGCGATACAGGCCTACAATGCAATCCTTGCGCTTCGCCCGAAGGAGATGGATGCTTATTATCTGCGGGGCTGTGTGGAATTGTCCCAGAATGATTATGAGAAGGCACAGGCGGATTTTGATGCGGCCATCGCCCTGGATCCTAAGAATTACGACCAGATGATTCGCATATATATGGTGTTGGAGGAATACGGCTATGAAGAGGTCGGAGAGCGTTATCTGCAAAATGCCATGATGGAAAACGAAAAGTCCATTTCAGATTATGATATGGGCAGGATCTGTTATTATATGGGCGATTATGAGAATGCACGCAATTTTCTTACCAATTTAAAGACCACTACGGACTATGGGGCGGCACTCTATCTGGGCAGGACTTATGAGGCGCTTGGGGACTATAATTATGCGGCTTCTATCTACGCCGATTATGTGGAATATGATCAGACGAAGGCTGAGATTTACAATCAGCTGGGGTTGTGCCGGATGGAGATGAGAGAGTACGATCTGGCGCTTGCCGCTTTTCAGGCAGCCATGAAGGTTGAGGATAATGGCATGATGCAGACGCTTAAATTCAACGAAATCGTAACCTATGAATATATGGGAGATTATAAGACTGCGGCTGCCTTGATGAACAGTTATCTGCGGAGTTATCCGGACGATGAGACAGCCAAAAGGGAATATGAGTTTTTACAGACAAGATGAGCGATTGACAAGCAATTCTGGCAATGGTAGTATGAAACCAAAAGAATCAAGGATGATTGTGGAAAGGAGCATGGTTATAGAGATGAAAAATACATATGTGCGGGTTAAAGGCATTATCAAGAAGGATGATACGTATCTGTTGATTAAGAGATGGGTGGACGATCATATTCCGGAGCCCTTTGTGTGGGAATTTATTGATGCGGAAGTTGCTCATGGCGAAGCGCCGGATGAGGCTATGCTTCATGCAATCTCAGAACTTTTATCTGTAAACGGAACCATTGAGAAGATTGAATATACATGGTCACAGCTGATTGGAGAGACGCACTGTGTGGGCATTGCTTATCTGTGCTCCATTACCGAAGAAGACGAGTCCAATATTATACTGCCGGAAGATTACGGCAGCTGGGAGTGGGTCAAGAGAGACCAGTTCCCTTATTACATTGAAAACCAGTATGTGCTCAAAGACCTGGAAGGAAAAGAATTATGATTGATAAATTAATAGAGAATATTAAGAAGAAACAGGCGCCTGTCATGGTCGGACTAGATCCGACCATGAAACTTGTGCCGGAACATATTAAGCAGAAGGCATTTGCAGAGTACGGAGAGACCCTTAAGGGGGCTGCGGAGGCTGTATTCGTTTACAACAAGGGGATTGTGGATGCAGTGCATGATCTGGTGCCGGCGGTGAAACCGCAGATTGCCATGTATGAGCAGTTTGGCCTCGAGGGACTGATGGCTTATCATAAAACGGTAGAATACTGTAAGGCCAAAGGCCTGATTGTGGTAGGGGATATCAAACGCGGTGATATCGGTTCCACTTCTGAAGCTTATGCGGTGGGACATCTGGGACAAGTACAGATTGGTTCTACCATGTGCCGTGGATTTGATGAGGATTTCGCCACAGTGAATCCCTATCTGGGGTCTGACGGCGTGAAACCTTTTATTGAAGTATGTAAACAGGAGAAGAAAGGTCTGTTTATTCTGGTCAAGACTTCTAATCCCAGCAGCGGGGAGTTCCAGGACCGGCTGGTGCTGCCGGATGGCTGCACGGATGCCTCCAAGGCGAGACCGCTGTATGAAGTGGTGGGAGAGAAAGTAGCCCAGTGGGGTGCAGATCATATGGGTGCAGAATACAGTTATATCGGCGCTGTGGTAGGCGCCACCTATCCGGAGATGGGTAAGGTATTAAGACAGATTATGCCCAAAGCCTTCATTCTGGTGCCGGCTTATGGCGCGCAGGGCGGAAAAGGCGCAGATCTTGTGCATTTCTTCAATGAAGATGGACTGGGTGCGATCATCAGTTCTTCCCGGGGTATCATCGGGGCTTACCAGCAGGAGAAGTATGCGGAGTATGGAGAACTGAATTATGCCGATGCGGCAAGGGCGGCAGTGATTGATATGAGGGAAGATATAGCGCAGGCACTCTCGTAGAAGAGAATCCGGACAGCGCGGAAATGAGGTAATTATGGAACAGTACAAGCAGGAGTTTATCGGATTCATGGTGGACAGCCAGGTGCTCAAATTTGGGGATTTCACCTTAAAGAGCGGCAGAAAGTCTCCCTTTTTCATGAATGCGGGGGCCTATGTGACAGGCGCACAGCTTCGCCGGCTGGGAGAGTATTATGCCAAGGCCATACACGATCATTACGGATTGGATTTTGATGTTTTGTTTGGACCGGCATATAAGGGGATTCCTTTGTCTGTGGCAACGACCATGGCAATCAGTGAATTGTATGGGAAGGAGATTCGTTACTGCTCCAACAGAAAAGAAGTGAAGGATCATGGGGACACAGGCATTCTTTTGGGCAGTAAGTTAAAGGACGGCGACAGAGTGGTGATCATTGAGGATGTGACCACTTCCGGCAAGTCCATTGAGGAGACATTCCCAATCATCAAAGCGCAGGCGAATGTGGAGATTAAGGGTCTGATGGTTTCCTTGAACCGCATGGAGCGGGGACTTGACAGTGAGAAGAGCGCGCTGGAAGAGATTAAGAGTAAGTATGGCTTTGAGGCTAACGCGATTGTGTCCATGGAAGATGTGGTGGAGTGTCTCTACAATAAGCCTTATGAAGGAAAGGTTTATATTGACGATACACTCAAGCAGGCAATTGATGCATATTATGAGCAGTATGGGGCAAAATAGAGAGCAGGAAAGGGAACGGGAAATGGAAGAGAGAACGTATAAGATTATGGGCGGTTCCGGCGCACTCAACATCGCAGTCGGTGTGGTTGCTCTGGTAGTAGGTACGGCAAGCGGTGTGCTTCTGATCATCAGCGGCGCTAAGTTGTTAGCGGGAAGAAACAAAATCTTATTCTAAGGAAGAAAAGATGAATGGGTGTTTTCGGCGTGGACGAAGATGCCCATTTCAAATTCCGGGTGGCCGTTACAGCAGTAAACGGCCTGTGTGTGGAGGATATATGACGAGAAAGAACAGTTTCATGTTTACGAACAAAGAGCATACCCAGAAAGGAATCATGGCCACCATACTGGGGGTGATCTCCCTGGCCACGCTGGCCTATATGGTGATCATGAGCTATCTGACAGCGGGAGATGTGCCAAGACAGTATGGGGCGGCGGCATTATTATCTATGATCTTTGCCTTTGTGGGGATTGTGCTGGGCGTTGTTTCTAAATCGGAGCGTGACAAATTTTACTTTTTCAGCTATATGGGAATCGGACTGAATGTGTTGGTTCTGGCGGTGCTGAGTGTGATTTTGTATGCGGGGGCCTACGCGTAGTATCCGTGAGGAATGTTTCAAGGAATCGGTGGTGTAAACGCGCAGAAATGAGGTTTCAGAAGTCAACATGGAGGAGGCGGATATGGAAGATATTTTAATGGATGAAAAGGAGCAGGAAGAGCTGCTTGGCGAGCGGTATGCGCTGGCATTGGAACGGATACGGGAGATACCGCAGGAGTCGGTATGTAAAGAAGCATTTCAGAAATATTTCAGTAAGATGGCAGCATTTACCGAACTGATGAACAGAACCTGGAATGTGGTGGAGTGTGGTAAACTGCGGCAGATGTCAATGGAGGAGCTGCAGGCGCAGAATGAGGAACTGTATCGGGATATACTGCCACAGCATTATGATACATGCTATGGGAATCCTGATTATGCTGTGGATTGTCTGGGGGAGTCAATGGGTCAGATGCTGTGCTTTCTGTATGCGGAACTGCGGGGCATGATTCCGGCAGCATTTGAGTTAAACCGCTTTGGCATGGTGATCCGCATGGAACTTCTGCTGGAAGTCTATCAGGTTTATGTCTGTGCGGCCCAGGAGGGGGTGGAACAGGCAGATGAGGAAGGCACTGGTGAGACGATAAAATGTCTGCCGCAGAAGGAAGCGGTACGCCAGATTCTGTATTGGTATGTGAGTGACTATTATGAGTCGGAGATGATGCAGCACACGGCCAGGCTCCTGTGCCCGGAACGGGGATTTGCCCGCGGTATCATCATGGAAAGCGATTTGTCTGATCTGCGTTACCTCTATTATTATGGAGAATATGTTACGGAGAATGAATTGGAGACAGCCAGGCATTTGAACAGCATGTCAGCAGATAAGATTCAGCTGATGGCTGATACTTATACGGAAGGGTATCGGATTGGCTTTGCGGTCGGCAACAAGGATATTTCCATTAAGGAGACTGTGAATATCCGCTATTTCCTGGGATTCGAGCGTATGATCCGGCAGGCGGTGGAAAATTTTGACCGAATTGGTCTACAGGCTACTTTTTATCGGGCGGGGAGCAATATTTTCCAGGGGCGGAGTGTCAATAAGAACGGCTGGAGCGGCGCCAATCCTAATAAGCAGTTTGATTATGATCACCGGGAGGATTTGGCGCTGATTTTGGACGGCGCGCTGGCGGAGCGAAGGCTGGAAGGATTGCGGAATGCGTTCGAGAAGTGCAAGACGCAGGCGGCGGTGTTTGGCGGGCCGGCTGTCTTAGAAATCTTCGGCGAGAAGCCCTTTGTGCCGAAGACGAAGAAACAGGCAGCGCATCTTTCCGAGAAACAACAGAAATTATCGGTAGAATATGCAGGTAAAGCTGGCGCCCTGCAGAACGAATATATCAAAGGGGAGGAGAGAAGCTTTACCATCATAGCTTTTCCGGTGCCGGATATCGGAGAACAGTTCGCGGAGATCTTTGATGATATCGTGCGGATTAATACGCTGGATTACAAGCTATATCAAGGGATTCAGCAGAAAATCATTGATGCCCTGGACAAAGGGTTGACTGTGAGAGTCAAAGGAAGCGGCGAAAACCGAACGGACCTGACTGTGCAGCTGCATACACTGGAAGATCCGGCCAGCCAGACTAATTTTGAGAACTGTGTGGCAGATGTGAATATCCCGGTGGGAGAGGTTTTCACCTCACCGCTGCTTGGCGGTACGAAAGGGATTCTACATGTGACCAGGGTTTTCCTGAATGAACTGGAGTATAAGGATTTGTGGCTGCAGTTTGAGGATGGCTGGGTGACCGACTATGGCTGTGCCAACTTTGCATCCAAGGAGGAGAACCGTAAATATATTAAGGACAATGTACTGCATCATCACGACAGGCTTCCCCTTGGCGAGTTTGCCATTGGCACCAATACCACGGCTTATGTGGCGGCCAGGAAATATGGTATCGAGGATAAAATGCCTATCTTGATTGCGGAGAAGACGGGCCCTCACTTTGCGGTGGGTGATACCTGCTATTCCCATGCGGAGAATGTGCGGGTATATAATCCTGACGGCAAGGAGATCATCGCCAAGGATAACGAGGTGTCAGTTTTGCGTGACACAGATGTCGGCAGGGCATATTTCCAGTGCCATACGGATATTACGATTCCCTATGACGAGTTGGGGGAAGTTTCTGTATTGACCGGAGAAGGAGAGCCGATTACGATTATCCGAAATGGTCAATTTGTGCTTCCTGGCTGTGAAGAGCTAAACCGCGCCATGGAGGAGCAGCAGACATAAAAGATGGTTGCGCATCAATGGAAAATCTAGTACACTGTTAGATAGGAAAATATGTCCTGCTACAAGATATTGTGGCAGGAAACCGGGTGAATGCCCGCAGGAAGTGGCATGGATGGCTGCCTGCGGGAAGAGATAAATGCATTGGCGGAGAGCAGACACGGATAAAGTTTAAGGAGGAAACGTGATGGCACAGGTAGGTATTGTGATGGGCAGCGATTCTGATATGCCCATTATGGCGAAGGCTGCAGATATTTTAGAAGAGCTGGGTATTTCTTATGAAATGACGATTATTTCCGCCCACCGGGAACCGGATGTGTTCTTTGCGTATGCAAAGAGTGCGGAGGAGAAGGGATTTAAGGTGATTATCGCCGGAGCGGGCAAGGCGGCCCATCTGCCGGGGATGTGCGCTGCGATATTCCCCATGCCGGTCATCGGTATTCCCATGAAGACTTCCGATCTTGGGGGTGTGGATTCCCTCTATTCTATTGTACAGATGCCATCCGGGATTCCGGTAGCTACGGTGGCAATCAATGGAGGGCAGAATGCGGGTATTCTGGCTGCAAAGATTCTGGCAGTCTCGGACGCGGCACTGTTGGAGCGTCTGAAAGACTATTCCAGAAGCCTGAAAGAGAGCGTGCAGGAGAAGGATAAGAAACTGCAGGAAGTGGGTTATAAAACGTATTTGAACAGTTAACGTGCAAGTAGGAGGACAAAACCATGGATTACAAGACGGCGGGTGTTGATATTGAAGCCGGTTATCGCTCAGTAGAATTGATGAAAGAATATGTGAAGGGAACCATGAGGCCGGAAGTATTAGGCGGGCTTGGCGGATTCTCCGGTGCATTTTCCCTGGAAAAGATTAAGGGGATGGAGAAGCCGGTGCTTTTGTCCGGCACGGACGGTGTGGGAACGAAGATTCAGCTGGCCTTTCTTATGGACCGGCATGATACGGTAGGCATCGACTGTGTGGCCATGTGCGTCAACGATGTGGTGTGTGCGGGTGCGGAGCCTTTGTTCTTTCTGGATTACATTGCCTGCGGCAAGAATTATCCGGAAAAGATTGCAACCATAGTAAAGGGTGTGGCGGAAGGCTGTAAGCAGTCCGGTGCGGCTTTGATCGGCGGTGAGACCGCGGAACATCCGGGCCTGATGCCGGAGGAGGAGTATGACCTGGCAGGATTTGCGGTAGGTGTGGCAGATGAAAAAGATCTGATCACAGGGGAGCATATCAAGGCAGGGGATATCCTGATCGGCATTGCCTCATCAGGCGTACATAGCAATGGGTTTTCTCTGGTACGCAAGGTGTTTGCAGTTACCAAAGAGAGTCTGGGCGTTTATTATGATGAACTGGGCACAACACTTGGCGATGCCCTTCTTACGCCTACCAGAATTTATGTGAAAGCGCTGCGCGCCGTCCGTGACGCGGGCGTGACGATCAAGGGATGCAGCCATATTACAGGCGGCGGCTTCTATGAAAATATTCCCAGGATGCTGCCGGAGGGCGTCTCTGCGCGGGTGCAGAAAGAGAGTTATCCCATACCGCCCATTTTCGGATTGTTACAAAAGACCGGTAATCTGGAAGAAAAGATGATGTATAACACTTACAATATGGGCCTTGGCATGGTGCTGGCGGTTGATAAGGCAGATGCAGACCGCACGGTGGAAGCTTTGAAGGCAGCAGGGGAGCAGGCTTATATTGTGGGTGATGTGGCAGCGGGAAACAGAGAAGTGATCTTGTAGACAAAGGCAGGAAGGATGAAGGAAATGCTTAAGATAGTGGTGTGCGTGTCCGGCGGCGGTACGAATCTGCAGGCAATCATCGACGGTGTGGCAAGAGGATCCATTGTGAATACGAAGATTGTGAAGGTGATCAGCAATAACCAGGGGGCTTATGCGCTTACGCGTGCAAGAGACGCGGGCATTGAGGCAGTCTGTGTGTCACCGAAAGATTATGAGAATCGGGCAGACTTTAACCAGGCATTTATACAGGAAATAGGAAAAGACGAGCCGGATTTGATTGTGCTGGCCGGGTTCCTGGTGACGCTTCCGGCAGAACTTATCCGCAGCTATGGGAACCGCATCATCAATATCCATCCGTCCCTGATTCCCTCTTTCTGCGGAACAGGATACTATGGATTAAAAGTGCATGAAGCGGCGCTTGCAAGGGGTGTGAAGATCACCGGAGCTACGGTGCATTTTGTGGATGAGGGTATGGACACAGGTCCCATCATCATGCAGAAGGCAGTGGCGGTGAAGGAAGAGGATACGCCCGAGACTCTGCAGAAAAGGGTTATGGAAGAAGCAGAGTGGCTGATTCTCCCATGGTGTATCAACCTGATTGCCGGCGGCAAGGTGAAAGTGGAGCAGGGCAGGGTTTTGATTTCCGAATGAGGAGTACAGGACCGTTTAAGAAAGAGCAGGAGACGGAAGCAGAAATTTGACAGGTCATTTACGATAGGTACAGGGAAAGATACATAGAAAGGCAGGGGACAGGAAATGAAAGTATTGATTGTGGGAAGCGGCGGCAGGGAACACACCATTGCAGCCTGCGTGGCCAGGAGCCCAAAGGTGGATAAGATATATTGCGCGCCCGGCAATGCAGGTATCGGACAAATCGCGGAGTGTCTGCCCATCGGGGCCATGGAGTTTGACAAGCTGGTGGCCTTCGCCAAAGAGCAGGCCATTGACCTGACCATAGTGGGGATGGAAGATCCGCTGGTGGGCGGCCTCGTGGACGAGATGGAGGCGGCAGGGCTTAGGGTGTTTGGCCCGCGGAAGAATGCGGCGATTCTGGAAGGCAGCAAGGCCTTTTCCAAGGATCTGATGAAAAAATATAACATTCCCACAGCGGCTTATGAGAATTTCGATGATCCGCAGGCTGCTCTGGCTTATCTGGAACAGGCCAAAATGCCGGTGGTCCTCAAGGCTGACGGTCTTGCCCTTGGGAAAGGGGTATTGATCTGTGAGACCCTTGAAGAGGCGAAGGAAGGCGTCCGCACGATTATGGAAGATAAGAAGTTCGGGGAATCCGGTAATCGTATGGTAGTTGAAGAGTTTATGACAGGACGTGAAGTGTCCGTACTTTCCTTTGTGGACGGCAAATCTATCCGTACCCTGCCTTCCGCCCAGGATCACAAACGGGCCATGGATGGCGACCAGGGTCTTAACACAGGCGGTATGGGGAGCTTCTCTCCCACACCTTTTTATACCAAAGAGGTGGATGAATTCTGTAAGAAGTATATTTTCCAGGCCACTGTGGATGCCATGGCGGCAGAGGGAAGACCTTTTACGGGCATCATTTTCTTTGGGCTGATGCTGACGGAAGATGGCCCCAGAGTGCTTGAATACAATGCAAGATTTGGGGATCCGGAAGTGCAGGTGGTGCTGCCCCGTATGAAGAATGATGTGGTAGATGTAATCGAGGCCTGTATCGACGGAAAGCTGGATCAGGTAGATCTGCAGTTTGAGGATAATGCGGCAGTCTGTGTGATTCTGGCCTCCGAAGGGTATCCGGTATCCTATGAAAAAGGGTTCGTAATCAGTGGGCTTGAGAATTTTGATGACCGGGACGGCTACTATTGTTTCCATGCCGGGACGAAGATGGCGGAAGCAGGAATTGTTACAAACGGAGGGCGTGTGCTTGGCGTGACGGCCAAGGGAGCTACGCTCAAAGAGGCAAGGGCCAATGCATATGAAGCCACCAAATGGGTGACTTTTGATCATAAATACATGAGAAATGACATCGGAAAAGCTATTGATGAAGTATAATGTGTGTATGTGTGGAAGGGAGTAATCCTATGGCTGATAGAGAAGAAAAAATAAAGATGCTCCGGAAGGAATTCAAGGATGACAGTAATTACAACAGACCTACCTATTGTCAGGAGTGCGGCGGGGTTATGGTCTTTAAAGGAGTAGGGGAGTACAAGTGTGAAAAATGTGGCTCTGTGGCCTATGATGATTATGGTAAGGCTCGTAATTATATAGAGCAGCATAACGGAGTTACCTCGGCGCAGGTATCAGAGGCGACGGGTGTTTCCCAGAAAGCAATCCGGGAAATGCTCAAGGAGGCCAGGCTGGAAATTGCACCTAATTCCAATTTTTTCTTAACATGCGAAATCTGTGGGGCGGCTATCCGTATGGGAAGATATTGTCCCAAATGTGAGGTGGCTTATCACAGGAATCTGGAAGAAAAGGCGAGAGCGAGAAACGAGAAAATGGCCGGTTTCAGTACGGAGAAGCCTAAAGGGGAAGACGGTTCCAAACGGTTTAAGAGAGAAGGGCTCTAAGCAAAAGTTCAGACGCGGATTTGTGCAGGAGCGTCACAAATTCTGCTGATGGCAGACGCAGGTTTAAAATTTGCGCCGACCCGTCGCGTAAACGTTCCGGAATGGAGATTAATATGAGGATACAGAAGAGGGAACAGAGTAAAAGAGCACAGAGGGGCATTGCGAAGGGGATACTCACAGCAGCCTGCATGGCGGTCATGGTATGGTGCATGCCTATTGTCAGCCTGGCGGATGCGACGGGTAAGGTGATTCCCAACTCTGTCAATATTCGTAAAACACCAGATGTGAACAGCGAAGTGGTTGGCAGTTCAACGATTGGCAAGGAAGTTACGATCAAGGGGAAAGTCAATGCTTCCGGGACTACCTGGTACCAGGTCTATGTAAGCGGCTCTACGCTGGGCTATATCCGTGCAGATATGATAGAGCCTGAGGCAGAGGCGGAGATTCCGGTGGTGACGATGTCTGAGGGAGAGTCATCAGGAACTGAACAGCAGGGGGGAGATGCCTCCCAGGAGACAGCAGCAGGAGATGCCGGCACAGCACAGCCAGACACTTCTTCGGGAGGTGCACAGGTGGCGGCAGATGAGTCAGTGGACTTGCAGTATGCCAAAATTAAAGTGAATTGTAAGGTCAGGCCCGAGCCTTCTACCAAAAAGAATTCCGTTGGAGGATTGTCTGAGGGGGCCTCGGTGGTAGTGAGCGGAAAATCTGCGGGAAGCGATGGTAAAACCTGGTACTATGTCACTTATACCAGCGATAATGGTTCAGAGAAGACAGGATTTGTCCGTGAGGATTTATTAGAGATGGGTGAGATGCTTCCGCAGGAGGAGGAGCCGCCTCAGGAGGAGGCTCCCGTAGAGGTGCCGGAACCGGAACCTGTGGTCAACAATGATTATGAACTGCGTCTTGAACAGACGGAAAGCGGTCCCGTATGGTATCTGGATGATCATATACGAGGGGAAACGAAGGAGCTGTCAACTTTGCTGGGAGCGGATTCTCCGTCAGAGGATGAGGAAGAAGCGGCAGCAGCGGTGGTGAAACAGCGGATTGTAATCGTAGTGCTGGTGGTACTTCTGGTGGCGCTGATTGTGACTGTGGTTATCATGTCTCTCAAGCTTCGGGATGCTTATTATGAGGATTATGATGACGACGATGATGAGGATGACGAAGACGAAGAGGATGACGAGGAAGAGGAGGAAAGACCGGTAAGGCGCCGGGGAAGGATGGAGGAGCCTGAAGACGAGAGGCCTGTACGCAGACGGGAGATGCAGGGAGACGGGGAGAGACGGCGAAACAGCGGGCGTAGCGAGAGAAGTGAGCGCGTGGAGAGAACCGAACGCAGAGTACCCAGAGAGAGATCCTATGAGGATAATCCGTCACAGGACAGAGCTGCTAAGTCAGCGCCCAAACGCAAGTCTAAGAACTTTCTGCTGGATGATGACGAATTTGAGTTTGAATTTTTGAATATGGAAGATAAGGATTTAATGTAACGGGATTGGTAGGAAATGTTTATAGAAATAGATTTTAACAGTGATGAAGCGATATACATGCAGCTGCGCAATCAGATTATCATGGGGATTGCGGCGTCCAGGTTCCAGGAGGGCGACATGCTGCCATCGGTCAGACAGCTGGCAGATACAATCGGTATCAACATGCATACGGTGAACAAGGCCTACACGGTTCTCAAACAGGAGGGCTATGTGAAGGTAGATCGTAGAAAAGGTGCCATGATTGCAGTGGACATTGACAAGATACGGGCGATAGAAGATGTGCGGGAGGATCTTATGGTGACGCTGGCCAAGGCCAGTTGTAAGAATATTTCCAGAGAAGAAGTGCATGCTCTTATAGACGAAATCTATGAGGAATTTGGGAAAGGAATGGATGATTGATGCAGCCACAATTTACGGATAAGGCCAGGGCGGCCCTGATGCTTGCGGAGCGGGCGGCCAAAAATCTCCGGCAGAGTTATGTGGGAAGCGAGCATATTCTGCTTGGCCTGCTGCGGGAGAATACAGGAGTAGCTGCTACCGTGCTTCAGAATAACGGAGTGGATGCCCTGCAGTTGAAAGAGTTGATCAAAGATTTGCTGGTGCCGGAAAGTACTGTCATGCTTGCGGAGAAGGATGGGTTTTCCCCGAGGGCACAGAGGATTTTAGAGGAGGCCCACAGGCAGGCGGAACGATTCCACTGCGATAAGACCGGTACGGAACATATTCTGCTGGCCCTTTTAAAAGAAGGGGAAAATGTGGCCGTGAGGCTTCTTAACACCATGGGCGTTTCGGTGCAGAAACTTTATGTGGATGTACTGGTGGCGATAGGTGAGGATAGTGCCCTTTATAAGGAAGATCTGGGAAGAAAGCAGAATAAGAAAAAGAGCGCTACCGCTACGCTCGATCAGTATAGCCGTGATCTGACGGCGCTTGCCAGAGAAGGGAAATTAGATCCGGTGATCGGCAGGGAGGATGAGATTACCCGGGTGGTGCAGATTCTCAGCCGCCGGACTAAGAATAATCCCTGTCTGGTGGGAGAACCAGGCGTAGGTAAGACGGCGGTGGTAGAAGGACTTGCTTCCAGGATTGTAATGGGGGATGTACCTTTTACGGTGCAGAATAAGAGACTTTTGACACTGGATCTCTCCGGCATGGTGGCGGGCAGTAAGTACCGCGGTGAGTTTGAAGAGCGGATCAAGAAGGTTATTAAGGAAGTCATAGAGGATGGTAATATCATACTTTTTCTGGATGAGATGCATACGATCATCGGCGCGGGCGGCGCGGAGGGCGCCATAGACGCTTCCAATATCTTAAAGCCATCTCTGGCCAGAGGGGAGATACAGCTGATCGGCGCTACCACCATTGCAGAGTACCGCAAGTATGTGGAACGGGATGCGGCCTTAGAGCGCAGGTTCCAGCCGGTGACGGTGGAGGAACCGACTATCGAGGAAGCAGAGAATATTCTTCGGGGGATTGCCCATAAGTATGAGGAACATCACAGAGTCACCATCACCCCGGAGGCAATTAATGCGGCGGTGACATTGTCGGCACGTTATATCAATGACAGAAATCTGCCCGATAAGGCCATAGATCTGATTGATGAGGCAGCGGCGGCGGTACGTCTGCATGTGGCGAAACAGCCGGATAAGTTTCTGGAATTATCGGAAGAAATTAAGAAGATTGACCTACAGATTGAGCGCTCCATCCGGATAGAGGCCTTTACTCAGGCAGCAGAACTTAAGAAGAAGCAGGAGTCCTGTATCCGGAAATATGAGCGTATCTTAAAGCGTATGGAACAGGAAGAAGAAAAGAGGGCCTACATCGTCGGCGAGAATGAGATTGCCGAGGTGGTGGCATTGTGGACCAAGATTCCGGTCAAGAAGCTTGCGGAGAAGGAGAGTGAACGCCTGTTAAAACTGGAATCCATTCTTCATAAACGGGTCATTGGCCAGGAGGAGGCTGTGGTAGCGGTTGCCAAGGCCATGCGCCGCGGCAGGGTGGGACTGCAGGATCCGAACCGTCCTATCGGCTCTTTCCTGTTTCTGGGTCCTACGGGTGTGGGTAAGACAGAGCTGTCAAAGGCGTTGGCAGAGGCCATGTTTGGATCTGAGAATGCCCTGATCCGGGTGGATATGTCAGAATATATGGAAGGTCATTCCGTGTCGAAGATGATTGGCTCCCCGCCGGGATATGTAGGCTTTGAGGAGGGCGGGCAGCTCTCGGAGAAGATTCGCAGGAATCCCTATTCGGTAGTCCTCTTCGATGAGATAGAGAAGGCACATCCGGATGTGTTCAATGTACTCTTACAGGTGTTGGATGACGGACATATCACAGATTCCAAAGGACGGAAGGTTAGTTTTAAAAACACCATACTGATCATGACTTCCAATGCCGGGGCACAACGGATCATAGACCCTAAGAATCTTGGGTTTGGCGCACAGGAGACACAGCAGCAAAGCTACGATAAGATGAAAGGTAAGGTGATGGAGGAGGTAAAACGCCTCTTTAAGCCGGAGTTCATCAACAGAATTGATGAGATTATGGTATTCCATCCCTTAGGCCGTGAGGAGATGAAGCAGATCATCACGTTGCTGTCCAGAAATCTGACGAAGCGATGTAAGGAGCAGATGGATATCGACCTTACTGTCACGGCATCCGTGAAGGAGCACCTCATCGAGAAACATATGGATGTGAAGATGGGGGCGCGTCCCATGAAGCGTGCGATTCAGTCGGAGATTGAAGATGCGCTGGCAGAGGAGATCCTTTCCGGCAGGGTCAAGCGCGGCGACAGAGTATCGGTCGGCCTGAAAAATAAGAAAGTATCTTTCACAGTACACGGTGAGGGATCAAAATAACACAAAACTTAGGAGGAAAACACAATGGCTGTAGTAGACGAGTTATTGCGCACGGAGGAAGACGGCACCATCAGTTTTGGTAACCATAAGCTGGCGGCCAAGGCGAAAGTGGAAGATTATGAGCATGGCGGAGATCTCTATAAGGTTAAGACCTATAAGGAACTGACCAAGTTAGAGAAAAATGGCATGTTTGCTTACGAATCCGAACCGGGAACCAGCGTGAACGACTTCGCGGAGACAGAAAATGGCCTTGCCTTTACGGTGGAGGGTGATGAGGATGCCCAGATTACTGTGGGACTTGAGGAGGATACGGAGTATGATGTGTATTTGAATGAAGTCAATGTAGGCAGGATGAAGACCAACTTGAGCGGCAAGTTAAATATCAGTGTGGAATTGGCCAGTGCCGGTGAAGTGAAGGTTAAGATCACAAAGTAAGATGAAAAGCAGGATGATCGGGTAAAACGGAAATGGCATGAGGAACTTCCCATCTGGCGGGGTGTCAGGCGGGAAGTTCTTTTCTGTATGAAATGGAAAGGTGAAGGAGGAAGATGTCCTGCCGGCTCTGTACATATAAGGAAAGGTACATAGGGACGTAAAGTGAAGGAGTGTATATGGCAAAGAATAAGACGACGGTATTCTACTGTCAAAATTGCGGATATGAGTCTTCTAAATGGATGGGACAATGTCCCGGCTGTAAGGAATGGAATACCATGGTGGAGGAGAAAGCACCTGCCAAGAGCGGTGCTGGCGGGGGTGCACACAGACGGGAGAGTGTCATCCCCACAAGCCTGACAGCAGTGGATATACAGGAAGAAGAGCGGATGAGCACCCATATGGCGGAACTGGACAGGGTGCTTGGGGGCGGTATCGTGCCAGGGTCTTTGACATTGGTGGGCGGAGATCCCGGCATCGGTAAGTCCACGCTGCTTTTGCAGGTGTGCAGATACATGGCGGCAGACGGACGCAAGGTACTCTATATCTCCGGGGAGGAATCCTTACGACAGATTAAAATCCGGGCGAATCGGATTGGCAGCTTCTCGGACAATCTGCTGCTGCTGTGTGAGACCAGCCTGGAGACTGTGGAACAGACGATTCGCAGTCAGATGCCGGTAATTACCATCATCGATTCCATACAGACCATGTACCATGAAGAGATTTCTTCTGCGCCGGGCAGCGTGTCCCAGGTGCGGGAGTCCACCAATGTACTTCTGCAGCTGGCCAAGGGCCTGAATATTTCTGTCTTTATTGTGGGACATGTGACCAAGGAGGGTACGGTGGCCGGCCCCAGGGTCTTAGAACATATGGTGGATACGGTACTGTATTTCGAGGGAGACAGACACGCCTCTTACCGGATCTTGCGAGGGGTCAAGAATCGTTTCGGATCCACCAATGAGATCGGTGTTTTTGAGATGAAGGAGGAAGGCCTGGTGGAAGTCCGGAATGCTTCGGAATTTATGCTGAGCGGTAAACCGGAGGGCGCCAGCGGCTCGGTGGTGTCCTGCTCCATGGAAGGGACCAGGCCCATACTGTTGGAGATTCAGGCCCTGGTCTGTCACAGCAATTTCGGCATTCCCAGGCGGCAGGCTACAGGCATGGATTTCAACAGACTCAATCTGCTGATGGCCGTGCTGGAGAAGCGGCTCGGCCTGCAGATGTCAGACTGCGATGCCTATGTGAATCTGGCGGGCGGCATGCGGATCATGGAACCGGCCATAGATTTGGGAGTCTCTATGGCGGTGGTGTCCAGTTTCAAGAACCGGGTCATTGACGATAAGACCATTGCTTTCGGGGAGATTGGCTTAAGCGGTGAGGTACGGGGCGTTTCCATGGCGGCACAGCGGGTCAGTGAGGCGGCCAAGTTAGGATTTACCACCTGTATCCTGCCGGAGGTTAACATAAGTCAGGTAAGAAAGACAGAAGGAATCAGGCTGATAGGTGTAAAGAGTGTGCGGGATGCCATAGATTTGTTATAGGGTTCTATACAAATTTGAACTTTTATGGTAGGATAATGTGGATATAGGATAAAAGCGCATCCTGGAAACAGGATTTTACAGACAAACGGACAAAGGAGCCGGTATGGACGAGTATATGCAGGAGCCTCAGGTGAACCAGATGCCTGAACATCCGAATGATACACAGAAGAAAAAGAAAGGCAGATGGAAGAATGTTCTGCTGATATTTGTGGAAGTAAGTGTTCTTTTGGCTGCTGTAGCTGTGCTGTATGTGGTCACCAGGGCCACAGGGGAAGTGGAACGCCGGGATCTTGATGAAGAACAGATTATCATCAATGAGGAAGTGGTACAGCAGATAGAGGAAGAAGAGGAAGTCGAACAGAAGGGATACCGTAACATCGCACTCTTTGGAGTGGATGCCAGGGATGGTGAACTTGGCAGGGGAACCAGAAGTGATTCGATCATCATTGCCAGTATCAATCAGGATACCCAGGAGATTAAACTGATTTCAGTTTTCCGTGATACCTTTTTAAATCTCAGCAATGACACTTATAATAAATGTAATGCTGCCTATGCACAGGGCGGACCGGAGCAGGCGATCAATATGCTTAACGCCAACCTGGATCTGGATATCACAGATTATGTGACCATCGGCTTTGCAGGACTGATTGACGCGGTGGATGCGCTGGGCGGTGTGGAGATAGAAGTCACGGACTCAGAAATCTCGCATTTAAACAATTATCAGCTGTGTATGGCAGAGGAATTGGGCGTGGACTACATTCCTGTCAAGAGCAGCGGCAAACAGCTGCTCAACGGTATGCAGGCCACGGCATACTGCAGAATCCGTTATACCAGGGGCGATGACTTCAGGCGGGCTGAGCGGCAAAGAGATGTGCTGCGCGCGATGATGGATAAGGCACAGGGGGCTTCTATCGGGGAGTTGACTGATATGGTTAATGCTGTACTGCCCCAGGTGGAGACTTCCCTGAATGTCAATGAGGTCTTAAGTGTGCTTGGCAGTGTGGCAGGTTATCATGTGGCGGCAAGCGATGGTTTTCCCTTTGAGGGAAACAGGCTCGGCGCCAATGTTGGCAGTAAGGGTAGCTGTGTGATTCCGGACAATCTGGAGAAAAATGTAGTATTGCTTCATGAAGCCCTGTATCCTGAGAAGGCATATGTACCATCCAGAAATGTACAGAATATCAGTGATACGATTGAGGAACTGACGGAGAGTTATATACAATAGAGAATGGATTATATCCTATATATAGAATATCGTATACGACAGCAGTTTCCCTAAAGACTGCTGTCGCATTCCGTTTGACAGAGTGTGGATCAGACACTTGGATTTTATATACCAAATTTTGATAAAGGAGAAAGTTGTTATGAGAAAGCTTCTGGTTTATCTGAAACAGTATAAGAAGGAGACAGTCTGCGCCCCTCTTTTTAAGATGTTGGAGGCTACCTTTGAGTTGTTTGTGCCGCTGGTGATGGCTGCCATCATCGATACGGGTATTAAGGGGGGAGAAGTATCTTATGTCCTGCAGATGGGACTTTTGCTGATCGCCCTGGGTCTGATCGGGCTGGTCTGTTCCATCACAGCCCAGTATTTTGCGGCCAAGGCGGCGGTGGGATTCTCCACCGGTCTCAAACATGCGCTCTTTCAGCACATTCAGAGTCTTTCCTTTACAGAGATAGATACTTTGGGAACGTCCACCATGATTACCCGTATGACCTCTGATGTCAATCAGGTGCAGAACGGTGTAAACATGGTGCTGCGCTTGTTCCTGCGCTCGCCTTTTATTGTGTTTGGCGCCATGATCATGGCTTTTACCATTGATGTGAAGGCAGCTTTAATCTTCGTGGTGACAATACCGCTCCTGTCGGTGGTGGTGTTCGGTATCATGATGCTCACCATGCCCATGTACAAAAAGGTACAGGCGGGGTTGGATACGGTGCTGGGCGCTACCAGGGAAAACCTTACCGGCGCCAGGGTGATTCGGGCCTTCAATAAGGAAGAGGAAGAGATAGAGCAGTTTGAGAAGAAGAACGCGGTTCTTGCTGACTTACAGCTGTTTGTGGGAAAAATATCAGCATTGACCAATCCAGTCACATATATCATTATCAATGCGGCGACGATTATCCTTCTCTATACAGGAGCCATCCGGGTAAATGAAGGAACAATCACCCAGGGACAGGTGGTGGCCTTAGTCAACTATATGTCCCAGATTCTGATTGAACTGGTGAAGCTGGCCAACCTGATCATTACCATTACCAAGGCACTGGCCTGCGCGAACCGCATTGAAAGCATTTTCGAGATTGAATCATCCATGACCTGGGAGCAGGCGGCAGATGCGGCAGGAAGGATTGCCGCCGGAAAGGATAAGGAGCAGACCGGAGACGCCTTATCTACGCTTCCCTATGTGGTAGACTTTGATCACGTACATCTGTCATACGCCGGTGCCGGCGCGGAATCCCTCTCAGACATTGATTTTAAGGTAAAAAGAGGTGAGACGGTAGGGATTATCGGCGGTACGGGATCCGGAAAATCTTCCCTGGTCAATATGATTCCCAGATTCTATGATGCTACCCAGGGCACTGTGCGGATTGACGGGAAAGATGTGAAGCATTATTCCATGGAGGAACTGCGGCAGAAAGTGGGGGTGGTCTTACAGAAGGCAGTGCTTTTTGCGGGTACCATCCGGGAGAATCTGCTCTGGGGGAAGGAAGGCGCTTCGGAGGAAGAACTGTGGCAGGCCCTGACAGCTGCCCAGGCCAAAGAGTTTGTGGAGGGCAAAGACGGAAAACTGGATGCGCCGGTGGCTCAGGCGGGAAGGAATCTTTCCGGGGGACAGAAACAGCGTCTGACCATCGCCAGAGCGCTGGTGGGGAAACCGGAGATATTGATTCTGGATGACAGTGCTTCGGCTTTGGATTACGCTACGGACGCGGCGCTGCGTAAGGCTTTGCGGGAACTTCCGGGAGAGATGACAGTGTTTATCGTATCCCAGCGAGCCTCCTCCATTCAGCATGCGGACCAGATCATTGTGCTGGATGACGGCATGATGGTGGGCTGCGGCACCCATGAAGAACTGCTGCAGAACTGTGAAGTATATCAGGAGATTTATTACTCCCAGTATCCGAAGACGGAGAATGTTACAGAGAAAGGCGGGATGTGATCATGGCAGGACAAAGACAGACTCTGGGAAAGGTTTTGCGATATATCAAGAAATACTGGTTTTATCTGGCGGCGTCTATCGTGATGGCATCCGTCACCGTAGCGCTCACACTGTATCTGCCGATATTGACCGGACGAGTCATAGATTTGGTGATTGGAAAAGGGCAGGTAGATTATACAGGCGTGTTCGCCATTCTGAAGCAGATGGCGGTGATTATCGCCTTGACAGCTGCGGCACAGTGGATTATGAATGTGTGCAACAATAAGATGACTTACCGCATCGTGCAGGATATCCGGAACGAAGCTTTCCAAAGAATCGAGATTCTGCCCTTGAAATATATTGATGCGCATTCCTACGGGGAAGTGGTGAGCCGGGTGATTGCGGATGTGGATCAGTTTGCGGACGGCCTTCTGATGGGATTTACCCAGTTTTTTACCGGTGTCATCACAATCTTAGGTACGTTGGGATTTATGCTCAGTGTCAATGTCGCCATCACAGGTGTCGTTGTGTTGGTGACACCTTTGTCGTTTTTTGTGGCAGGCTTTATTGCCAAGAAGACGTTTACCATGTTTAAGCTGCAGTCTGAGACCAGGGGAGAGCAAACGGCCCTGATTGAGGAGATGATTGGCAATCAGAAGGTGGTGCAGGCCTTTTCCCATGAGGATGAGGCCCTGGAAGAATTTGATGAGATCAACGGCAGACTGCAGGATTGTTCCCTGCGGGCCATCTTTTTTTCTTCCATCACCAATCCCTCTACCCGCTTTGTGAACAATCTGGTCTATGCCGGTGTGGCAGTGACCGGTGCGGTCTATGCAATCCGCGGCGGTATCAGCGTGGGACAGCTGTCCTGCTTCTTAACCTATGCGAACCAGTATACCAAGCCTTTTAACGAGATATCAGGTGTTGTGACGGAGCTGCAGAATGCCCTGGCCTGCGCCGCGCGTATCTTTGCCCTGATTGAGGAAGAACCCCAGGTGCCGGAGAAAGCGGATGCTGAAGTTTTGCGGGATGTGGAAGGAAGAGTGGATCTTTCTCATGTGGCCTTTTCTTATGTGCCGGAGAAACAGCTGATCACGGATTTCAACCTGTCCGTAAAGCCTGGGCAGCGGGTAGCGATCGTGGGTCCCACGGGCTGCGGCAAGACTACGGTCATCAATCTGTTAATGCGCTTCTATGATGTGAACGAGGGTAAAATCTGCGTGGACGGTGCAGATATCAGGGAAGTGACAAGAAAGAGCCTGCGGGCAAATTACGGTATGGTGCTGCAGGAGACCTGGTTAAAGGCAGGCACCATCCGGGATAATATCGTGATGGGCAAACCGGAAGCAACGCAAGAGGAGATCATTGCTGCGGCGAAGGCGTCCCATGCACACAGCTTTATCAAGAGACTGCCCCAGGGATATGATACGCCCATCGGGGAGGACGGCGGAAGCCTGTCCCAGGGCCAGAAACAGCTTCTGTGCATCACCCGTGTGATGCTGTGCCTGCCGCCCATGCTGATTCTGGATGAAGCCACGTCTTCCATTGATACCAGAACAGAGATCAGGATTCAAAAAGCCTTTGCCACCATGATGAAGGGGCGCACCAGTTTTATTGTGGCCCACAGACTGTCTACCATTAGAGAGGCAGACGTGATTCTGGTCATGAAGGACGGCGATATCATAGAGCAGGGAAATCACGAGACTTTGCTTGCAGAAAAAGGTTTCTATGCGAAATTGTACGAGAGTCAGTTCGCCTCATAATAAGAGGCGTCCTGATTGTAGTCCATGGATTCGGAGCGGATGTCGGTGATGACACCGGCTTCCCAGGTAAAGATAAGGTAGCGGTAGATGACCTTGTGATTGGCCAGATAAGATGCATCGGTTAAATAGGAGAGGATATCTGCTTTCTCAAGGGCATTGTCTTCACAGAACTGATCTACGTCCACAGGGAGCCCATCGATAAAGAAGGTGGGCAGGATGATGGATGTTACCGTATCAAAAGGGATTTCGTCTACAGGCAGAAACTGATAAGCCGCCGTTGCGGAAGCATCCGTATCTGCGTTTTCTTCTGCGCCCGTATCTGTCTGGCCGGCATCCTCTGTCACAGCGGAAAACATCATATAATCCTGATAAGCGGCCAGAAAGGCCTCGGCATCGTCACCAATCCCGACGCCCAGGCTTGTAGAGCCGCTTTCCGTATCCAGTTTATAGTCTTCGATGGTCAAAAGCGGTGTTTCTTTGCCGCAGGCACATAATAAGCTGGAAGTCAGGCAGAAAAGTGCCAGGCTTACAATCGTCTTTTTCAGCATGAAGCGATTCCTTCTTTCCTTAAAATTTAAAAACCCGTGAGTGACAACTCACGGGTCGATGACAGGGGCAGTAGGAATCGAACCCACATCGATGGTTTTGGAGACCACTGTTCTACCTTTGAACTATGCCCCTTTATGGTGCGGCGGTTCCTATCAAAACCGCCGAAAATTATTATAGCATAGGCGCGGTGGTTTCGCAAGGGGATTTCAGGAATTCTCATAACTGAATCGATATTTGGAGGCTACGATAATCTGCTTCCCTATGTAGACCAGTTCATTTTGTATGTCGTACAGTTCCGTATAGAGCAAAAAGAGCGGATCCCCCGGAGAGATATCCAACAGGGCGGCATGTTTGCCGGAAGCCTTGATGGCATCAATATAGGAATGCTGGGAGCAGCCGATGACCACCCCCTTTGACTGAAGCAGGTCATAAAGAGAGCCGTCTAAGGATTCTGTGAGCAGGAAGGAGTATTTGTCATAAAGATAATAATTGTTTTCCAGCATCACAGGGGAGCCATCCGCGCTGCGGACACGCTGTATATAGATGACGGAGTTGTCCTGAAAGGCTGAATGTTCCGGAACTTCCGGGTCACCTGCCAGCATGATCCGGCGCTCCGTCACTGAGGCAGAGGGCACCATGCCGTTGGTCTGGCAGGACTCGGAGAAACTTACGGTATGTTCAATCTTGCGGAAGATTCTCTTTTCCTGGACGAAAGTCCCTTTACCTTGCAGTTTCACGAGCATGCCTTCTTTACACAATTCTTCGATTGCCCGTCTGACAGTGATTCTGCTCACTTGATATTGGTCAATCAACTCTAATTCTGTGGGGATTTTATGCCCTGCCATATAGATGCCGTTCTTTATTTTCTCATAGATATCATCCTTCACCTGTTCAAACAAGGGAGAAGTGCTTTCTTTATGTAAATTTATCTGTCCACACATGATTTAATCTTTTCCTTTTCCGTTTATAACCAATTTGCTAGTAAAAGTATACTATAAAGATAATAACATGACAATACGTATTATGAAAACATTACATGTAATACCTATTAAAAGAAAGATTATATAAAAAATTGTTAAGTATAGACAAAAATTATGGCAATTTTGGACAATAAAAATGTGTTATCTTACGAAAAACTGGTAGAAATAAACATTATAATTGAATATAACGTTATATAATGATATAATCATTTTACAAACAAAAAGGGAGGAGGTAGAAGAATGGGAGGGAATATGATTGCTGATGAGGTGCTCGTTTCCACCGGTATCTATGATTCCGTATCGAAAGAGCCTTATGCAGGATATGTTGTGATCAAGGGAGATTCCATTCTGGAAGTTGGCAGAGGCGAAATACCGGATAAGTACAAGGAACCTTCGATTCCGGTTCATGATTACGGTGATGCCACAATCTGCGCCGGCTTTGGTGATACCCACACATTTTTCACGGGATTTATCATTGACAATCTGGGAGTTGATCTGTCGGGGACAAAGAATCTGGAAGCACTGGGAGATATTGTGCGCAAGGCTCTCGCACAGAAGGAGGTAAAGGCGGTATTCGGAAACCACTTATGCCCTGAACTGGCGAAGGAGAGTCAGACAGAAGCATTGTTAAATGAAGTGAGCCCGGATATACCGGTGGTGTTATTTGTACCAGGGCATGGCACCTGTGCCATGAATCAGAAAGCGCGGGAAGAATTTGGATTCAGCCCCCAGGCCTGTTATGCAGAAGCCTTGTATAAGATCATGGGAATTTATTTAAACGACAGAACCTTTGTGGACGATCAGCTTACAGCATATATGCATATGATGAATTCCCGCGGGGTCACTTCGGTGAAAGAGATGGGCTTCGATGACTTCTATGGTTTTACGGATGTGCTGAAAGAGTTTGATGAGGAGAAGAAGCTGAGCCTTCGGATATCCTTTATGTCACAGCCGGTAGGCGCACCTGCCAACATGGAATATGGAAAGAAGATGCGGGAGAAGTTTCAGTCAGAGTTTGTCAGATTCTCGGGATTCAACCAGATGACAGACGGTCTGATCCTGGCTAAGCAGGGGCATCTGGTGGAACCTTATGAAGGCACTGCCACAGTATGTGAAAAGGATATCGACTACGACAGCATTGAGAGAGAAGTCTTGCTTGCGGATGAGAATGGTTTTCGCTTTACACTTCATGCAGAAGGTGACGGCGCTTTTCGCAGGATTCTGGATATCTATGAGAAGTGCCGCAGAAATGAGGATGGAAGCCTGCAGAACAGACATGGCATCACGGATCTGGAGCTGACCATGCCGGAAGATGAAGAAAGGATGGCAGCGCTTAACGCCTTTGGCGAGATTTATGCCCAGGTTTATGCACTGGATACATATGAGGGCTATGTGGAAGCCTATAAGGAAGCGGTAGGGAAGAGACAGGAACGCTACCTGAATTACCGGTCTTTGAAAGATCATGGCGTCAGGCTGTGCGGGGCAACGGATTTACCGCTTTTGATCCCCAGTATTCCCGAATCCATCTACTACGGATGTGCCAATTATGGGATGGACAGACAGAAACGGATCAATCCGGAAAATGGCCTGACCATTGCCGAGATGCTGGATGCCTGGACCATCAACAGCCAGTATGCGATGCAGCGGGAGGATATTCTCGGCACGCTGGAAGCCGGCAAACGGGCAGATATCGTTATCTTTACCGGGGATCTGTTCCGCACGCCGGTGGAAGATATTCTGGAGATAGAAGTGGAGAGGACAATGGTAAACGGACAGGAAGTATACAACAGAAGCAAATCGTAAAGAGGCGCTTCGGAATGGAGGAAAGAAATGGCAGAAACTGCAAAAGCTAAATTAACGGGCAAAATGCTCGGTGTACTGTTCATTTTTGGATTTGTCAATGCAATCATGTATACATTTCCCTATGTAAGGTACGTGTTTTATGAACAGCAGATTATCGCAATGGGAATCAACAATACACAGTCAGGACAGCTCATGTCCATCTATTCCCTGTGTATGATGGCAAGTATGATACCGGGAGGCATTCTGGCGGACAAGTTCTCTACCAAGAAATGTCTGGTCTACTCCGTACTTGCATCTTTTGTTGCAATTTGTATCTATGCCTTTACCATGACCTTTACGGTAGCATGTTTTGTCTGGTTCATGGTAGGTCTGTCCACCAACTTTGTCTTCTGGTGCGGCATCACCAAGGCGGTAGGTATGGTGGGAGACCCTGAGACACAGGGGTCATGTTACGGAATCTATTATGCGTCTTCCGGAATCATTTCGGCAATCTTAAATGCAATCTGTCTTTGGGCCAGCGGATTTTCAGAGGATCCCACCACATCTTTCATGATTGCTATGTGGGTTATGGCAGGCGGCACGCTCATCGCAGCGCTTCTGGTAGTTGTTTTCTTTAAGGAAAAGGAAGTGGAAGCGGCAAGCGAAGACGATACATTCCAGTTCAAATATGTGGGAGCTGTCTTAAAGAATCCCATGACATGGCTGATTGCCATCATGGTTATGTGCGCATACGGACTCTACACCAGCGTTTCTTACTTTTCCCCTTATTTGACAGATGTGCTCGGTATTCCGTTAGTGAATTCCACGCTGCTCAACATTGTGAGAAGTAACCTGATGAACCTGCTTTGCCCGGTGGGCGGTTATATCATAGACCGTGTGTTTAAATCCGCCAATAAGTGGTATATTACAGCGTTTGCAATCACCACGGCGATTTACGCAGGCGTGATGATCATGCCTGACACGGTAAGTCCGGGGTTTGCAACCTTTGTATCCTTACTGCCCAGTATGGTGGCGATGATGTTATACGGTGTGATCTGGTCGGGCTTAAGAGAGTGTAAGTTCAAGGCAGCTTATTTCGGAACCGTCATAGGTATCGGTTCGATTCTGGGATATACACCTGATTTCTTCTACTTTACGATCTTCGGAAAGTGGATGGACACTTATGGTAATGCAGCGTATAAGATGATCTTTGGATTCTTAATGGCAACAGCAGTTCTTGGTATGATACTGGCAATCGTAATGAGAGTTCTCATTAGCAGAAATAAAGTGAAAGTTGAGGAATAGACGCGATGTATGTAGCAGATTATGATGTAATGAAATTAGTAGATGAGATTCAGAAAGAAAACGGCACAATCTCGGAAGTGTATTTTGTGGCATGTGGCGGGTCTTTGATTGACCTTTATTCCAGTCATTATTTTGTGAACAGGGAGTCGGCATCCATGGTTTCAGACTGGATTCCCAGCAAGGAATTTGTGCTGACACCGCCCAAGCGCCTGGGCAAAGGTTCTCTTGTCTTTATCTGTTCCCATGGCGGGAATACCAAAGAGACGGTAGAAGCTGCGGATGTGGCAATCGAGGCAGGAGCCTTTGTGGTTTCCTATACCCATGATGATACCAGCAAATGTGCCAGCGACAGATACCATGCAATCGTATACAAATGGGAGCCGGAAACACCACAGCAGGAGAAGCCCATGTGCATTACATACGGGATTCTGAATGAGCTGATCCATCGTCAGGAGCCAGCCTATACCTTATATGAAGGCATGAAAGACGGCATTCTTAAGTGTGACGGGATTATCCGCAAGGCAATGAAGACTTATCAGAATAAGGCATGGAATTTTGCAGAGCATTATTATCAGGCACCCTTCCTGTATATCATGTCTTCCGGGGCAGCCTATGCGCAGGCATATGGATTTGCTATCTGCTCCCTGCAGGAGATGCAGTGGATGGATTGCTGTTATTTAAATACAGCTGAATATTTCCATGGCCCCTTCGAGGTGACGGATGAAGAGCATCTCTATATCCTGATGATGTCCGTGGGTAAGACCAGGGAGATTGATCTTCGGGCAAAGGCATTTTTAGAGAAGTATGCAAAGAAATACGAGATCATTGACGCGGCGGATTGCGGCCTGGAAACCATTGATGAGAATTGTGTGGATTATTTCAATGCGGCGCTGTTCTATGAGATGAGTGTGTTATACAGAACGGCAATCCAGAACAAGACCGGACACCCGCTGGATATGAGAAGGTATATGGGAGTTGTGGAATACTAAGTTAAGGAATTTCAGGATATACAGGAAGGAGAAAGATTTCTTATGAAGTATGATGTAAGTGTGGTTGGGTTTGGTGATAATGTGGTGGATATTTATACCCATATGAACCGTCAGTATCCCGGCGGGAACTGTGTGAATCTGGCGGTGTATGCGAAGATGTTTGGAGCGAAAAGATGTGCCTACATGGGGTATTTCGGCACAGACGTCAATGCGGATCATGTCATTGAGACGCTTCGCCAGGAGAAGATTGAGATGGTGAAGTGTAAGAAGATTCCGGGCGAGAACGGCTATTCCAGATGTATGTTACAGGATGGGGACCGGGTATTTCTTGATTATAATGAGGGCGGGGTCAGAAGCCGCCAGATTTATGAACTGGATGCGTTTGATTTAGAGTATCTTGCACAGTTTGACCTGGTTCATTCAGGCAATTACTGCTACATGGAGAGCCAGCTTCCCAAGATCAAAGATGCGGGACTGCCTTTATCTTTTGACTTCTCGGATGATTCGGACGATGCCTATTATGAGAAGATTGCGCCCCTTGTGACCTATGCGTTCTGCTCTTTCCCGGGAAATGACGAGGAGACGAAGGAGCATCTTAAGAAGGTGGCTTCATACGGGCCTAAGATTGTGTGCGCGTCCAGAGGAGCAAAGGGATGTATGCTGTATGCAGGCGGCAAGTTCTATATGCAGGCAGCAGTGCCCATTGAAGAAGTGGTTGACACCATGGGCGCAGGAGATTCTCTGATCACAACCTTTATGGTAGGTTATCTGGATGCTGTCAAAAAGGGTGTGGATGAAGAGACGGCAATTCGTCAGAGTATAGCCGAGGCGGCGGTATTTGCCTCTAAGACATGCCAGATGGAAGGTGCTTTCGGTTATGGAAGAGAGATTCTGATGGAGCATCTGAGAGCGTAAACTGGCACATATGGTTACTTTTCACAGGCTATCCAAAAGTGACGCCTAAACAGATATAAAATACTTCGTCGGCACGCTTTCGCTCCTTTCACAGCACAACAGACACTAAGCTCGTAAGAAACCTCGCTAAGTGCTGGCGCTGTTCTAGGGCCTCCTTGAGTATTTTATATCTGCTCAGGCTGACATACTGGCATAGCTGTGAAAAGTACCACACAATGTAAAGGAAAGAGGCACAATGAAACAGGCATGGAAAGAATTAGATAAAAGAGTATATATCATGACATTTTCCATTATCATGCTGTTGGTGGCGCTTCTGGGATTGTGCCCTGATATCATGAAGATCGGTATCGAGGGCGCATATTCCCTGGTGGTAGGCAGATTCGGGTGGATGTATGTGGCAGCCAATGCAGGGTGCTTTCTATTGTTCTTCTATCTGTGTTTTAGTAAATATGGCAACATTAAGCTTGGAAAACCTCAGGATAAACCGAGGTTTTCCACTTTCAGCTGGGCGGCCATGATCTTTACTTCAGGGGCGGGTTCCAGCACGGTGATTCTGGGTTTTGCGGAGCCCCTTTATTATCTGACGGATACACCCTTCCATATTCAGCCGATGTCAGAGGAGGCTTATGAATATGCGCATATGTATGGACAGTTTCACTGGGGGCTCAGTGCGTGGGCATTTTATGTCCCGGCAATCGCTGCCATTTCTTATATGCTCTATATGCGTGATAGCCGGGATGTGAAGTTATCCAATACGATGTCGCCATTGTTTGGAAAGAAGTTCCGGGATGGCTGGGCAGCCAAGATTCTGGATACGGTGGTGGCAGTGGGGATTGCAGCGTCCATAACCACGTCTTTGGGATTAGGTGTGCCGGTCATGTCCCGGTTGATTTCTGACCTGACAGGCATTCCGGATGGAAAAGGGATTCAATTGTTTGTATTCACCGTCTGGTTTTTGATTTTTGGGTGGAGTGTGTTCCGCGGACTGGAGAACGGCATCCAGAAACTGACCAATGTAAATATGAAGATTATCTTTGCATTTCTGCTTATCTTTCTTGTGGTGGTGCCGGCAGGGGAAATATTGGGTATGGAATTAAACAGCATAGGGCTGTACCTGCAGAACCTTCCACGTATGGTTTTCTATACAGATCCCTTCGGGGATAAGACATTCGTTTCCGGCTGGACCATGTTCTACTGGGCCTGGTGGCTGATTTTTATTCCAATCATGGGCATTTTTATTGCGAAGGTGTCAAGAGGAAGAACACTGCGGCAGGTTCTGGTGGGGCAGATGCTGTGGGGTACACTTGGATGCTGTACGTTTCTGGCAGTTCTTGGCGGGTATTCCCTCTATCTGCAGAAAAACGGCATTGTGGATCTGGTATCCATCGTTGCAGAGGAGGGAAACGAAGGTGCTGTGCTGGCGATTATGCATACTCTGCCATGGAGCAAATTTTTCATTCTGGTATTGGTGATTCTCTGCTTTGTCTTTTTGGCGACCACCATTGACTCCACGGCGCTGGTATTGGGCACAGCCACATCCGAGCGGCTCGATCCGGACAAAGATCCCCATCTGTATATCCGTTTCAGCTGGGCGCTGGCAATCTTTGCGCTGTCAATTGCCCTGTCCTTTGTGGGAGGTCTGAAACTGGTGCAGAGTTTTGCAATCGTGTTGGGATTTCCGCTGATTTTCATTGCGGTCCTGATTACGATTTCCGTGTTGAAAGCGATCAGACAGGATTATGGAGACAAGAGCAGGGAGCAGATTATCGGAGAGACACAATATGGACAGGGAGAACAAAAGTGTGAAGAGCCAGACTGCACTGCAGAATTTTGACGTGTAAAGGAGAGGGTATGATGAAAATGAATGAAGAATTACGGGTAGTTGCAGCGGGATATTCCTGTATTGACCTGTATGATAAACTGGATAAATTCTATCCTACGGGAAATGGTGTGGACTGGGGCGTCCATCTGAGCCGGTTAGGCGTTGCGGTCAGCGTGGTCAGTGCGGTAGGTTCGGATGCTTACGGAGAGTCCATGCGCAAAATGCTGGAGCAGGAAGGGATTGACGTGACGCATCTGCGTGTGGAAGAAGGGGATACCTGCCTGCAGAAGATGGATCTGATAGACGGTGTGGACAGGGTACATCTGGAAGCTATTGAGGGCGTCATGGCACAGTATGAACTGACAAAAGAAGATAAGGCATATATCAAAACCTTTCCCTATGTGCATACAGATTTGTTCGGAAATGTGTTAAAAGATTTAAGGGAGTTTCGGGAAGCAGGCGTGAAAGTGGTGCTGGATTATTCAATCTACAGTGATGACCCCGAATACAACTGCGATGAGAACTTTAGAAATACAGACTATGTGTTCCTGTCTTATACGGAGGAAGACGAGTACATCAGAGAACATCTTAAGCGGATTAAAGGGCTGGGACCGGAGATTGTCACGGCGACCCTGGGTGAAAACGGCAGCATCAGTTACGATGGAGAACAGTTCCACCGTTACGGCATACAGCCGGCAAACGTGGTCAACACCGTGGGGGCCGGGGACGCCTATATTGCCGGATTTACTTACGGAATCATGCAGGGATGGACGATACATGACTGCCAGAAGATGGGAGCCAAGATCAGCGCAGGAGCAATCTCTAAATTTGAGCCATATTAACTTACAGAGCGTATTTACAGGGAAAGAACGAGGGATAACGTATGATTATAGATATGCATATTCATCCTGTTTTTTATGAATCCATATGTCAGGATGAAAAGGAGTTGGAATTTCGCAAGAATACCTTTGGTGTTTTCAAACAGTCTCCCTATGATTTCGGAGAAGTGTTCCGTGAGATGGACTATGCGAAAGTTGACCAGGCTGTCATGCTGCCGCTGGACTTGACCACCACAGAGGGCGGCTTTGTGGTGACGAATGAACAGGTGCACAGTATCGTGGAGGCGCATCCGGACCGCTTTATCGGCTTTGCCAGTGTGGATCCGAGAAGAGAGGATGCACTGGAAGTGCTGGAGGATGCCTTTGGCAGATTGCAGCTTAAGGGATTAAAGCTAAATCCGGCGAAACAACATTTTTTCCCGGATGAAGAGTTTATGAAACCAATTTATGAGATGTGCGTTGCCCATAATAAACCCATCCTTTTTCATGCAGGGTTGAGCTGGGAGCCCAATGCGGTCACAGAGTATGCCCATCCGTTAAAATTTGAACGGGTTGCCATGCAGTATCCGCAGCTGAGAATCTGTCTGGCACATTTCGCATGGCCCTTTGTACGGGAGATGGTGATGCTGATGATCAAATATCCCAACGTGTATACGGATACGTCCGTACTCTATCTGGATTCTCCGGAGGAGTCCATAAACCGTCTCTTTACGGTTGACATGGGACCGCTTTGGATGGACAGGGCTCTTTATAAACAGGTGATGTTCGGTTCCAACGGCCCCAGATTCCGCCAGTTCAAACTGCTTCGTGCTTTGGAAAAGATTCCCATGCGGGAGTATGCAAGGGAAGGAATCTACTATAAAAACGCGCTGCGATTCCTTGCGTTATAGAAAATGCAGCAGTGAAAATCATTTGAAGAGAATGCGAAGCATTCTGTGAATCGGAATCGCCGCAGTCAGGTGACGATTCTTGGAAAGGAGGATGTATAGATGGTAGATTTACAGGAGATCTATTGGAGCAGTGAGAAACCGGAGCAGTTTCACAGGATTACCAGCCAGGTACATGAGATTGTGGAGAAAAGTCCGGTAAAGCAGGGACTGGTGCTGGTCGTGACAGCCCACACCACAACAGGCATTATCGTGAATGAAGGACTGCCCTGTGTGGAGACAGATATCGGTGAGACATTGACGAGGCTGGTACCGCTAGAGTCTGATTATGCCCATGCGCATTTTCTGCCAAGCTATGGCGCCACCGGAAATAATTCCACCGGACATATTAAGAGTCTGTTGTGCGGGAATCACTGTGTATTTCCGGTGATAGATGGAAAGATAGTGTGCGGAAGCGCACAGGATATTTATATTGTGGAATTGGATGGCCCACAGACCAGAAAGGTCTATGTGGAGGTAATGGGAGAATAGGAAAATATGGAGAACAAAGGACTGCTAGACCGAAAACAGATTGCGGGAATGAACATTCATTATATGATGTATTCGCTGGATTACTTTCTGGACTGCCAGCAGAAGGTGGGTATTGAGACCATAGAGTTGTGGGCGGCGGCGCCCCATTTCTATCTGGATGCCATGACTTATCAGGACTGTAAGGAAATACGCAGAAAGATTGCCTCAAGAGGGCTGGAAGTGAAAGTCGTGACGCCGGAGAACTGTACCTACCAATATCAGCTGGCGGCTCCAAAACCGATGTTTTTTGAGAAAAGTTTCGCATACTTTTCCAACGGATTGAAAGTGGCAAGTGAGCTGGGGTGCAGTATTATGCAGATTAATTCCGGCTGGGGACTCTTTGATGAAGACAGAGAAGAGGCATGGAAGCGCGCAAGAGAGATGATATCCAGACTGGCGGAGGAAGCGCAAAGGTATGATATCCTGCTTGCCATGGAGAGCTTGAGACCGGAGGAATCACAGCTGATCACCACGCTGCCTGATGCCAAAAGGATGTTTGATGAAGTGTCCCATCCCAATCTGAAAATCCTGATCGATACCACAGCCATGAGTGTGGCGGGTGAGACCATGGAGGATTGGTTCCGGGTCTTTGGGGACAACATCATTCATACCCACTTTATTGACAGCAATCCCTATGGACATCTTGCCTGGGGCGATGGGAACCGGGATTTGGAGCTGTATCTGAAAACACTGCAAAAGTATCATTATACAGGGCTCTTAGGACAGGAACTGACTTATGAGACCTATTACGGAAAGCCGCTTGCGGTGGACGAGCAGAATATGAAGGCGTATGCGCCGTATTTGCGGCATGGTGCAGCTTTGTCATAGGTGGAGAGCCGAAAGCCGCAGACTGCTCCTGCCTGGGGTTTCCTCGATAATAGAGAGAATGGAATGGGGCTTATCGGTCAAAGCGAAACTTGAATAGCGCGGCAATTAGCTGTTGCTTCACATATTCCTCAACCTCGGCTTTGACCTGCCCTTGTACTTTGGAAAAGTAGCGGATATATCAGGTGTAGTGGGAAAGGACGGTGTTCACTGCGTCCGGGTCGCCCTCAGAAACTGGTGGATTTTTGTGTGCTTTTGCTTTGGCACGTGGGGCATATTATCCATTCCGTATTCATACTAAATGCCCCAATCCTTGCTAATCATTTGCAGCTTTACCATATGCGGGTATATCCTGCCTGTGTTCATCAGCTTTTCCGGCGTTCCCTGTTCCGCAACAGAACCGTCTGAAAGCACAACCACTTTAT
>ERZ777305.923-NODE-923-length-42678-cov-4.800765_pt1 | contig 42678 bp, 33 predicted proteins | sample MGYA00374965_ERZ777305 | MGnify/ENA primary metagenome ERZ777305 (study PRJEB29328, sample SAMD00013331) | mouse gut metagenome | study: EMG produced TPA metagenomics assembly of the Metagenome analysis of fecal microbiota from mouse which was promoted...
ATCCCCTTCCTGATATTTTCCTCTACCTCAGACGACAACTCCGAATACTCCCACAGACGGTGGCACTTATCCATTAGAGGCTGATTATATCCTCGTATACCGTTTTGTCATACATTTTCCTCCATTATACAGTTTTTGTAGACTGAATACAAGGAAATCTTTCGAGTATTTTATAAAAGTCTGCAACTACCCGGAAGCATCAGACAAAACCAAACTGCTGACACCGAAGAATCTTCTGATTCAGTCAAGTAACAACTAAGGGACCATTTCCGAAACCGGAAAGAACCTTAAAGACGGAGACCCCTCCGAAGAGAACTCTCCACAGACAGAATAGACATCTGTCAATATGATATCTATTATAAGACAGGATTAGGACAATAAGTTCCGCTTCCATTTATAAAAAATCTATGAGCCCTGCATTTACTTTTTATAAAGTGAACCGAGAAAAAAAGACCTTGAAGGAAATCACTCCTACAAGGCCTTAAAAATGTACTCTATTCCCAGCGAAAAGTTTACTCTTTCTGCATATTCCTAATCACGAACAATGCCCCTACCAAAAGCACAATTCCCACCGGCAGGGATATCCATGCGCTCCGCGTAAAGCCTGCCACAATATAAGTAACAAAGGAAATCGCCGCAACCACAATAACATAAGGAAGCTGTGTGGACACATGGTTGACATGGTCACACTGAGCACCGGCAGATGCCATAATCGTAGTATCCGATATGGGAGAACAGTGATCGCCGCACACCGCGCCTGCCATACATGCGGAAATAGAAATGATCATCAGCTGCGGATTGGTGTTCATGAACACATTGACAACAATCGGAATCAAAATACCAAAAGTTCCCCAGGAAGTACCTGTGGAAAACGCCAGGAAACATGCCACTAAGAAGATAATCGCCGGCAGGAAATTCATCAGAGAGCCGGCGCTCTTTTGCACCGCGTCAGCTACAAAGACTGCTGCCCCTAAAGAGTCCGTCATCGCCTTTAACGTCCATGCAAAGGTAAGAATCAGGATGGCCGGCACCATGGCTTTAAAGCCCTCTGGCAGACATTTCATACAGTCTGTGAAATTTAAAACTCTTCTCAGCAGATAAATAATGATGGTCAAGATCATGGCGCAGATACTGCCCAAAGCCAGACCAACAGAAGCATCGGAATTGGAGAAAGCCTCCACAAAACCTGCCCCCTCAAAAAAGCCGCCCGTATAAATCATGCCAATCACACAGCATATGATCAACATCACAATAGGAATCAAAAGGTCAATTACCTTGCCTTTCGGGTTCACCGCGCCTTCTTTCGCCCCGGAAGCACCTTCTTTCGTCGAGAACAAATCTCCTTTCAGGGCATTCATCTCATGGGATTTCATGGGACCAAAGTCCAGATTCATCGCCACCAGCGCAATCATCATGGCAATGGTTAAAATAGCATAGAAATTATAAGGGATAGCACGGATAAAAATGGAAAAGCCATCCTCCCCTTCCACAAATCCGGACACTGCCGCCGCCCAGGAAGATATGGGAGCGATAATGCAGACCGGCGCCGCCGTAGCATCGATCAGATAGGCCAGTTTTGCCCGTGAAACCTTATGCTCGTCCGTGACAGGCTTCATCACACTTCCCACCGTAAGACAGTTAAAATAATCGTCAATAAAAATCAGAACGCCCAATGCTACCGTAGCAAGCTGCGCACCGGCCCTGGTCCTAATCTTTTCTTTGGCATAATGACCAAAAGCCGCAGACCCTCCGGCCCGGTTCATGAGACTCACCATGGCTCCCAATATCACAAGGAATATCAGGATGCCCACATTGTAACTGTCAGACAACACAGCTACAAATCCGTTGTTAAAAATGTGTGTCAGCGTTCCCTCAAAGGAAAACCCTGAATAAAACAGTCCGCCCACCAGAATACCGATAAACAGGGAACTATAAACCTCCTTTGTAATCAGGGCTAACACAATTGCCACGATTGGCGGAACCAGCGCCCAGAAGGTGGCATACATGGCAGACGTATACTCCGCCTCTCCTTCTGTTGCAAATGCGGTGATCGGTAAAATTGCCATACACAGAAGCAGTATCCCAATCCCCCGTAACAGTTTTTTCTTTTTCATAATCCTCCTCCGTTCTTTTGTTTTGGCGTGTTACTACAGACAAATCACTTCTTAATGGGATGTATCCACAATCACAATACTGGAATCTCCCTGTTTTGCCTGCTCTATCACAGCAACGGCAAGCTTCTGAAAGGAACCGTAAGAGGAGGTCGCGCCTGTCAAGGCGTCTATTTTCTCCTCTCCCTGCCCTGCTAAAAACTGACCGGCATAATAGCGTGTATATTCGTTCGGATATGTGCCCTGAGCGTGCAGCATCGTCTGCATATACGTATTATCCCAGCTTTTAATGAACCCGCTGGCATTTTCCGCATTATATTCTACAGAGACTATGCTCCCGCCTTTGACCATAATCGTAATATATTCTTTCCAGCCATGACTAAATTCCGAAGCCTGTGCGGTATAATAACCGTCCTGAAGACCTGACTGCTCCCCACAGGCCGTTAAAGACAGCATGAGTACTAAAAGCAACACTGCACGCAATATCCGTTTCATCTGTCATACCCCTCCTTCAAAGCAAATTTCTCTACCTGTGCCTGAAGTTCTTCGGCTTCCTTCGCCAATAATCCGCTAGACTGACTTGTGCCGCCTGCATTTTGCAGGTTCCGGTCTGCAATGCTGGAAATAGTCGAAATTCTCTCCTCCATGGTGATCAAAGCGCTCTCCTGTCCTTGTACCGCCACAGCCAGCTGATTAGAAATCTCACTGATCTCGGTAGAGACACCATAAATCGCTTTCAGGGATTGTGCCGTACTGACATTCAACTCCACACCTGTCTTGATAACAGCTCTGGTATTCGCCACAATTTCTACGGCAGTTTGAGCCGCCTTGGCACTCTTACCCGCCAAATCCTTAACCTCTTCCGCCACAACGGCAAACCCTTTGCCTGCGCTTCCCGCATGGGCCGCCTCCACAGAAGCGTTCAAGGCAAGTATGCTGGTCTGGAAAGCGATATCGTCAATCGCCTTGGCGATGGAAGTAATCTCTTCTGCATTGGAACTAATCGCATTCATAGCGTTGGAGAGAGCCGCCATCTGGGTATTCGCCTCCTGCACCCTTCTGGTAATCTCACCTGTCATATCCCTTGTCTGATCGCTCTTTTGCGTAACACCGGCAAGCTGTTCTTTGACATGCGTCACCTCACCAACCAGCTCCTCGGTTGCCTGATTCTGTTCCAAGGATGCCTCATGCAGCTGTCCGGACTGCCCGCTCAATTCATCGGCCATGCTGGCCAGACGGGTAGCTGCCGACCGAAAGCCCGATATGGTATCATTCATGGATTGTAGAATGATACCGAGGCTGTTCTGAATGAGTGTAAAGTCTCCCTTATATTCCACCTGCGGTTCCATCTGCAGATTGCCATTGGCAACCCCATTTAACACCTGCTGGATATCTGATATGTACCGATTCACACTTGCCACCGTATCAGCCAGTGTCCTGGTCATGACTTCCAGCTCATCTCCTGACCGGACAGCAGCCACCTCCGTATGTAAATCCCCATCGGAGAGAGAAATCATCCTGCTTGTCACATTTTTCACTGGTTTGGAAATGGACCTGGCCAGCCGGAGAATCCACACAATCGATGCAAGCAGCATTACCAAGGTACATGCCCACGCTGTTGCCATGGCTCCTTCAATCAAACTATTGTAATCCGACTTAGGCACTTGAATGACCAAGGCCCACTGTGTACCACGGATGGGTGAAAAGGCGGCTAACATCTTCTGTCCGTCAATGACAAATTCTGTGGCTCCTGTCTCTCCTGTGGTCACACTCTTAATCGCTTCCTCATTCCCCCCGCTAAGCTGGAGCAGCGTACTTGCGGATGTGACTATGGACTGGTCCGGATGTCCCGTAACGATGCCTTCACGATTCACCATATAGGCCATACCATGTCTGCCCAGATTGATACTACTCAACACATCGTTCAATACATCGTATTTATAAACACCAACCACATAAAAGGCTGTCTCACCATCTTCCTTCACCGGCATACCCATCGTAATGCCCAGTCCTTCATGAGACAGGGTGCTGGCATGGGTTGTCAGATTATCTGTTTCCTGCAAAAGTGCCAGAAAGTCACTGTCCAAACTTTCCGCCGCACCGCCTGTCTCCTGAACCAGACTGCCGTTTCGATCATACAGCCCAATGGATTGAAATTCATATATTTCAGCCGACTCTGTCAAAACAGCCGCCCAGCCATCCTTTCTGGCCTCAGTGCCAGACAATTCCTCCGTGTCATTGCCAATGTTAACGATATTCATTCTGGAATCGCCGGCAATCATCATCATGCGATCTGCCAGCATATGAATATTTGCCTCCACTGTCTTAGCAGACTGCCTGGCCATGGGCTGCAGACTGTCCAATAAAATACTGTTGGCAAGCGATTGCATGGAAATGGCCATAATGGCACAGCACACTGCAACCAACAGTAAAATATTGAGGGCAGTATTCCTCAATATCCTTCCGTTGAGACTCCTCCTCATTTTGCGGCCTGAGCTGGAGTCTGCCTGATTCGTTATCATGTACACATCGCTCCTTTTCTACAAAACAAACTTTCGCAGATATCATATCACGAACTGTTCATAAAGGAAAGCCCCTTCTGGTACTTTCGATATATGCCTTTAAAATCCTTCCGTTCTCCTCTGTTTACGCATTTCCCGTCTCCGGATACCTGCCTCCCACTCCGCCTTCTGCCCTTCCGTCTCAATGATAAGTCCCGGCACTTCCACCGGATTGCCCTCCTGGTCCACTGCAACCAGCGTCAGATAGGCCCTGTTTATGGGCTTTCGCATTCCATCGATACTCTCAATATAAGTATCTACCCGCACTTCCATAGACGTCCTGCCCACAAATGTCACTCTGCCAATCAGCACAATCAGATCTTTTAGATAGGCACCCCGTATAAATTTCAGATTATCCACAGAGGCAGTTATCACATCCTGTTGTGCATGTCTGATTCCCACAAGACCTGCAAGTTCGTCTATCCATGCCATCAATTGACCTCCAAACAATCTTCCCGCACCGTTTAGGTGCTCCGGTCGCACCTGATATACCTGCTCTATTCTGGACTCTTCTACTTTCTTTTTCCTATCCATATCTTTTCCTTTCAGCCCCGCTCTCTTTTTCATTCGCCTGCCAATACCGCCCGATCTGCTCTTTTGTCAGCGAGTCCGCAAACGCTCTCTTCAACTGCAGAAAATATTCCAGGTCCATCAAAATGCCGTACAACAATGCACGTTCCTCAAACTCTTTCCTTGTTGCTGGCAGTTTGGAATCTTTCATCTGTGAAAGCAGCTCCTCCCTTGTGACCAGAAGCGCTTTGGCATTGTTGGATTCTCCAAAAGTAACTGCCGTCTCATAAAGGAGTTCCGATACCTGCTCTGTCTGGGGCCAGACGGTACGCATATTTATAATCTTCTTATAAATATCCTGCAAAACAACCGTCTGCTGTTCCCTCATATTCATATAGGCAATAAAATATTTTGACTCCTGAAAAAAGGTATTATTCATATAGGCAAAAGCCTGCTTCTTGCCATCTTCAATATCCGTCTGCAGTTTATCAAAGCAGTTCCCTGTATAATCCGACTTATCCTCTTTCTTGATATATTCTGACATCCGCAAAAGTACAGTCCGCAAATCTTCTTCCAGCTGATACTGCATGGCACGAATCTCTCTGCTCTTTCCTGGCATATAAAGATTCAGGAGTGTTCCAATCCCCGCCCCAATAAGCAAAATTAATGCCTCGTTCCCAATCAAAGAAAAGGACATATTCTTTTCCATAAGATAATGCGTTGCCAACACCGCATTGATGGAGACTGCATCCTGCAGCCGAAGGGACATACAACCGGCAATAAAAAGGAGCAGAAAAATACCAAAAGAAAATACATGATACCCGAAAAGCTGAAAAAGACCATAAGCAAGAACTGTGGCTAACAAGAAAGCGCCGATTCTTTTCGCGGCAATCATGATCGTCTCCCGCCTGGTATCCTGTATTGTCAGAAGCGTTATGATACCCGCCGATGTGCTGTAGTTAAGACCCAGCCTATCAGCAAGAAAGATTGCCGCCGCACTCCCGATGGCAATCTTAAGCAGTTTCAACATAAAATCCGCCTTTCCAACTGAAATGATGTACTGTTATATTTCCAGAAATTGTCCTTTCTTTACAATGCCCCGAAAAGCCTATACAATACTTTATTCTGTGGAAATATATCTATTATAAATCTCCACATGATCGTAAATGCACCGCCAGCCGCTGGTGGAGGCCGCCGTTACACAGATATAAGGCGTTCCGCCCGCAAATGTTCCATAACTCACCGCACAGTTTTTGGACTGGACAATATACCCTGTCTTGGCACAAACCACCTCGCCTCCCGTATCTTTATCCTCGATTTTGCGTAAAAACCAGTTGGAAATCTCAATGCCGTCCGGATGCTGTTTTGTAGGCTTAGTCGTATAAGTGTGTAACGATAAAAACTCCCTGCACAAGTCATTCTGAACCGCCGCTTTCATAATAACAGCCATATCGTAAACCGTGCTGTAATGCGCCTCATCATAAATGCCCACACAATTCGTAAAATGTGTGCTCTCAGCAATTCCAAGTTCCTCCAGCTTCTGATTCATCATCTCCACAAAGGCCTCCTGAGAGCCTGCCACGTAAACAGCAAGTCCCACTGCCGCATCTCCGCCGGAATGTAGTGCCGTTCCATAGAACAAGTCACGCACCGTCACCTCTTCCCCATCCAGAAATCCTACAGAACTACAATCATTTACATAGGCATAATCTGTGATCTCCAAAGTCATCGTGAACGTATCGTCCAAATCCTCTTCCGATATATGTTCCGCCGCTACCAATATGGTCAAAACTTTGGTCATGGAAGCCGGCAGGATTCTTTCCCGGGCACCCTTGGCCGCAACAATCGTATCCTTGCTCTCATCCACCAAAATGGCATTTGTACTGATCACTTCCTCGCTGTCAATGACCACAGTATCCGGCGTTTCCGTGAAACGATAAACCTGACTTTCCCTTTCTGTTTCCCCTTCCTCTGTTTCCGTTTCTTTGGCCTTTTCGACTTCTCTCAGGACTTCTTCCACTGCTTTTTGGGTTATGCTGCCCGATTTATTTGTCTGCGCCATAACTGCCGCTTCCTGTGCCTGCGCCTCCTCCTTATCCGCTTTTTTGCAGGATTTGACCGCAATAACGATTATGATTATCAGCGCCCCGAGTATACACAGGCACAGGATTCTCTTGATCATACGCTTTCTTCTCAAACGCCGCTGTCTTTCACGCCGCATACGTTGTCTTTTCTCATAACGGATACGATATTCTCTATCCTCATCTCCTTCATCATAATAGGATTCCATCAATATACTGCCTCCGTACTTTAAAGATATCACTCATTTTGCCTATTGCATACTGCCTGAACCGGCCCATTCACCTGCCCCCAGCATGGCCGCCTTAGCCTCCGCCACAGTCTTACTGTCTGTCCTGAAAATACTATACTCATCCATAATGGGAAGCCCCATAGGCACATCTTCCTTACGATAGTGCATCCCGCTGTTCACCACCTTTTTCGCCGATAAATGATAACTGGCGATATCCGTCTGTGCACGAAACTGGCGTATCACATCAGGGGTCACCCCTGCGCCAGCCATAATACGCGGTGCCCCCACTTCTTTCTGCAGATCACATAGCTTTTGCAACAGCGGCATCCCCATAAGACATTCTCTCTTCTGTCCGGATGTCAGGATGGTATCAATACCTAATTCTCTGGCCTGTCCATAAGTCTTTATAGGGTCTGCGCACACATCAAAGGCACGATGCAGCGTCACCTTCATGTCTCCTGCCTTGTTCATCAATTCCTGCATCTGCTCCCTATGAAGGTCTCCGTCTTCCCGGAGACATCCGATTACCACACCCTCAGCGCCGGCCTCCCTGAAAAGCTCCACTTCTCTTTTTAAAATCTGAAATTCATGCTCACTGTAGAGAAAATCTCCAAACCGTGGCCGCAGCAACACCCTGACCGGCAGATCACAGTTTGCTTTTACCTGCTCAAACAATGCCAGACTCGGCGAAATGCCGCCGATCATAAGCGCCGCACACAGTTCCAGACGGTCTGCTCCTCCTTCTTTCGCCGCAAGGGCGGATTCCACACTGTCCACACAACATTCTAATATTAAGTTGGTCATTCGTTTTACTCCTTTTGCGTTTATAGTCCTATTTTCATACATCCTAGATTAAAGCATCCTAATCTGCACCAATAAATTTATTATACCATTTCAAACGCAAAATACCATCCTCATTACTGCCTATATCATTTGCAAAGAAAAAAGGCTGCAAAAACAGCCTCTTTTCCCTATCTTTTACCCAATCTCTCCAAGCAGTATCTTACACTGCAGATGGAAGGGATCTACTTTTAATGTTTCTCTAAAGAACGCCGCCGCTTCCTCCTTCTTTCCAAGTCCCAGACTGCCAAGTCCCATGACGTAACTACAGTGGGCTTTGTTTTTCTGGGTGAAATCTTCCTCATAGATCATCAAATCCGGCAGAGAAACCGCGAAGTAATCAATCTTGATCTCATCCTGCAAATGCCGCTCTCCGAAATCGATTAGCTTGTACATCTTTCTGTTTCCTGCGCCCTTCTGCTCCAATTTATACTGGGCAAGCCCCTGGTACAATATCATATCCGCAGGCTGGTCGTTATAGTACATCATCCCCGCCACTTCCTCAGGCCCTACAGAGGCGCGCCTAAAGTACTCCTTCGCACTCTCGCTGTCTCCCAAAGCCTCTTTCGTAAGGCCAAGATAGTAATAGACATTGTTGTCCTTACTGCCCTCCAGCTTTCCTTCTCCCAGATTCTCCGGATAGACAAGGGCCTTTTGGAGCAGGTTCTCAGCTTCTTCCCAGGCTCCCTTCCGCATCTTTTCCTTGGCCATCTCCACAAGTGCCGCAACATACTGGGCAACGGCTTTTCCTTCACCGCCCTCCCAGGGATGGAGCTTCCTGGAAAGTAAAAGCTCATAAGCTTTCTCATACTTGCCGCTCAAGTTTAGCAAGGTGACATATTCGATAAAAGCATCATCTCTCTCAAGGGCAGTCTCACGATATTCTTCATACCGGGCAAGTCTCTCCTCCACAGACACCTTGCATTTCTTATACAGCTGGTCCAGCTCGAAGAAAACTCTGGCATCCGACGAGTCCAGCGCAAACGCTTTCTCCATAACGGCTCTTGCCTCTTCCTTCCTGTCCATATGGTTGAAATAAGCAAGAGACAGATTCCGGAATACGGTGGGAAAAGCGTCGTTGTTCTTGGCGCTCTTTTCCCAACACTTTGTTGCCCTTTCATATTGTTTCTTATCATAATACAGATTACCGAGATAATACCATGCAAAAGACGCCTCCGGCAGGCTGTCGCAACAATCCTGCAGTACTTCGATATCTTCCAGTTCGTTGGGGAAGCAGCAATAGGAATCCTGCTTTTCCGCCAGAAGATACTGTTCTCTTATTTCATCCTCCGGTCTGTCTGACAGTTTCAGGTAATATGCCTTATAATAAGCATTTAACGCCGCCGGCACAGGGCATACATCCAGCACCGCCCGGGCCTCCTCATAGAAGCTGCATTCTGCATAATCCTTGGCAAGCCTTAAGTATGTCTGGGCATTTCCCCGCATACAGGAAACAAGTTTCTCCTGCTTCGCGGCAAGTTCTTCTCCCTCTGCATAGGCAAGGGCCTCCCATCTGCTCACATAGTCAAAGGGGTCTATCTGCAGGCTTTCCCGAATCCAGGTCTGCGCTTCCTCCTCTCTTTCCAGCTTCCGTAAGATGACCGCCTTGATGCCTCTTGCTTTGATATTGTGCCAGTTCTTTACAAGCCCTCTGTCAAGCAAGTACAAGGCATCTTCATACCCTTTCTTTCTGCAGGCAATGGCCGCCAGGTAATAGAAGCTCATCTCCTGCTGTTCGTGGCTCCAGGCCGCTTTATAAAACGCATCATAGGCTTCTTCATACTTTTTCTGGTAGAAAAGGCTCAGCCCCAGTTTATAGTAGGCTTCACTGTCATAGGGATTGGGATTTTTCCAGGTAATGCGTTCGATGGCTTTTCTAAAATACACTTCACTTTCCGCAAACAGCCCTCTTGTAAGCAACAGTGAGCCATAGGCCGTATTCACTCTGCTGTCACCCGGATCTCGCTTCAAGCCTTCCAGGTAATAAGGGTCCGGCAGATAGGTGGCATGTCTGTACTGCTCGATATGCTGTCCCGTCAAATACAGTTCTTCCACTGTGGCAATCTCTTCCGGCTCCTTTGCCGCCTTTGCAGGCTCCGGCATCTTGGGGATTTTTGCCGCAAGGGGCGTAAAGGCAACCAGCTGCCTGCCCTCTTTGTCTAGCACACGGACCGTATATTCCTGTTCTTTTGCACCCGTCAGTTCCACGGTATTTTGATAAATATGTACCGGGTCTAAATCTACTGTCTCCTCAAACACCACCTCTTTGTGCCGGATGACCTGCACCCTGGCGGCATCCTGGCGCGAAGTCGCATATACGATAATCTCCGCCTGGTTTTGTGAAACGGTAAAGTTTACAACCGCCTCCGTTGTGGCGTTCTTCACATCGCCCACTGCCTTATAGGGCATGAAGTACTGCTTAAATACCTTTTCCTCAAAAGGTTTCAGCCAGGTAAAATCCGGCTGATTATCCGTAAAAACGCCGGTCATCAGTTCGATGTAGGGACCATCCTCATCCGTAAGATTTCTGTCCCAGCATTTGCCGAAATCGCCGCATCCCCAGGTCCATTGCTTCTTGCCCGGCGACACATGATGATCTGCCACATGAAGCACGCCCGCTTCCACGCCGTAATCATAACCGCCCACGAAATTAAAATCGGATTTCTCCGCCATATAAGAAGTGGGAACGGGAATATTTTTATAACGGGAGATATCAACGCCCTCGCTGTAATCATGTTTATAATAAACCCCGGTAGCGATGGGGAATCTGGAAACATCTCTCTTGCCATGGTCCATCACCGCGTGCACGTCCGGCGGGAAAATGGACTTGGTATGATCGTTCACAGGCACCGCCGGATTTGCCCACCAGAGAAAGGTCTGGGGCATGTTGGTTCTGTTATATAACTGTCCTGTGATTTCCAGATAGGCTTTGCCAGGATACAGGGTAAACTTAGCAATACCCTTCGTACCATACATACGGTCTACGTCATTGACAAGCACAGACTTGGACCCGTCCGCATGTGCATCCAGCACATAATCTACCGGCATATAAGTGGTTGGTCTGTGATGCTGGGGCCAGTTGAATTCAATCCCGCCGCTGATCCAGGGCCCTAAAAGCCCTACCAGCGCAGGTTTGATGACATGATTATAATACACAAAATCATAGCCGTTGGTCTTGTCATAGGCCCGCTGGATTCGTCCCCCCAGCTGCGGCAGAATCATAATCTTTAAATACTCATTCTCCAAATATACAGCCTTATATTCCTGCTCCACCTTTTCATCATATATCTTATCAATGACAGGATAAGGATACACTTTGCCGCTGCTGCCCTGATATACTCTTTTCTCTAAAAACATGGGATTTTTATCGGGCTTTCCCACCTGATAAGTGGGAATCGTCACCACTTCTTCCCATACGCTTACCCTCTCCATCTCTTTCATCTAAGCCTCCTTGATTTCTTATTTTTACAGATATCCTGCTGTTTCTATTTGTACTCATTTTATCAGTTTTATGGCAAAAATCATTATCACCACTTGCCTGTTCATTTCAAAAAATTGCTCTTTTCCATTGACGAAATACTTCCCCGTCTATATACTCATAAGTAACAGGAAGGAGGTTCCTATGCGCCCGATTGATGTTGGATGTACCGAAAAATCAGCCGTCTTTTTTTACACAGCAAATGAGATTGCTAAGAAGACTTTTTTCTATCCTCTTTGTGTGGGACATTATTTCTGTACTGCCGAATACCACGTACAGAGAAACAATTACAACAGCTTCCTGCTTCTTTATGTGAAGAAAGGGGAAGGCTACTTAACGGTCAATAACAAAAAGTACCTCTTTCATAAAGAAGATGTCATTTTGGTGGACTGCTATAAGCCTCACATTTATGGTACTACAAAAGACAGTGAAATTTTGTGGTTTCATTTTGACGGTTCTACCAGCAGAGAATATGTGGAGATGATCTTTGCCAACTCCGGTCCCGTCTGCTCCGTGCGCGACCTGATCTCCTTTGAGAAAGACTTAAACCGCATTATCCTGATGATCAGCGGCAGCACCTCGGTAAATGATGCTTTGTGTTCCTACTATATCCTGAAAATTCTCACAGATCTCATCTTATGCAGTACCAGATTACTGCAAGAGGAAAATACCCACTCTGTCACCGAAGATATCATCACCTATATCAATAACAATATTTCCCATAAGCTGTCCTTAGAAGAATTGTCGGCCAGAGCGGGCTTAAGTCCCTTTTACTTTACCAGGCTTTTTAAGAAAGAAACTGGTCATACCCCTCACGAATACATTATTTTAAGCAAGGTCAATATCGCCAAATTTTACTTAAAAAGTTCCACCTACTCGATCAAAGAAATCTGCTTTAGCAGCGGTTTTTCTTCCGAGAGCAGCTTTTGTTCCACTTTCCGGAAAGTGTGTGGTATGACTCCCAGCGAATACAGAGAAAACAATACGATAACCTAAAAAGAAAAGGCCCTTGTTTGAAGAGCCTTTCCCCTTTTCGGTATGTTTAAGTCAATCAATCCGCCGCGCTTCCCATAACCTCTTTGTAGTTATCAGGGGTACATACTGTTGCTGGAACTGCAGTCGCCTGCTCCATTTCCTTGCCGTCTACAATATAATCATGTAAGATCTGAATCGCTGTAGCGCCAATGGAATCTGCTGAGAAATAGCAGGAAGCTTTCATACAGATATCCTTGCCCGCATTCCACTCATCCTTTGCCAGATAAGCGCCAAGTCCGATCACGCAGGAATCCTTGTCAAGGCCGGCTGTCTCTAATGCTCTCACGCCGCCCATTGCAGACTCTTCGTTGGCAGACATGACAAGCCATTTCTTAATCTGCGGATTTGCTGTGATAACGGCTGTAGCCGCCTGATTTCCTTTATCTGTAGTACCGTCATTATCGCCGTAGAAGATTCTGCTCTCATCGAAATTCGTCATCTCCATGAACTTGTCCTTCTCGCCTTCCGTCCTGGGTACACAGCTGGAAACCGTATCCATGGTCAAAAACAGTACGCCGCACTCCTCATCATCAACCAGGTTGTTATCTATCGCATACTGTGCCATCCATTCACCATTGGCCATACCGATATTATAGCCGTCGATACCAACCCAGGGAGCAATCTTTTCACCGTTTACTTCCAGAGCATCGTCCACTGCCACAACCGGCATACCTGCTTCTGCACACTTATCCACGACTGCCTGGCTCATGGTCTGGTCCGGTACACAGATGATAATGCCGGATGCCTTTTCAGAAATCGCCGTATCTACAAACTTCAAACAGGTTTCCGGGTTCATCTGTGCGTCACAGTAAACCAGCTCGCCGCCTAATTCCTCTGTCTTCGCCTTTGCCGCATTACCCTCATCAATAAACCAGGTCTGATCGCCCGCTTTGTAGATCGCATATATCTTGCCAAATTCTCCGCCGCCTGCTGCAGCCTCTTGCGCCGGAGCCTCCGCCTCTTCCTGTGCCGCAGGCGCCTCCGCTTCGGGAGCCTCTGCCGCTGCAGGTGCCTCCTCCTTTGCCGCAGGTGCAGCCGCTTCCTCAGCCTGACCGCCGCAGGCCGTAAGCATACCCATTACCATTGTCGCTGTCAAAACCGATGCCAATACCTTTTTCATTTCTTGCCCTCCTTTTGCTTTCCTCAATTTGTTGCAAACTCCTTTCCTAACTTTTATATAAAGCAATATACATTGCCATATATTCTTTACAGATTCTTCATGCTGTCCTGTAACAATTTCTTTTCTCTGTTTGCCTTTCTTAAATAGTCAATGGTCAAAGCCGCAAGTAACAGAAGTCCTCTCGCCACATACTGCCAAAACGTGGGCACCTGTACCATTGTCAGTCCTGTGTTAAACGCCTGAATTAAGATCACACCCAGGAACGTCCCCATCATATTACCGATACCGCCGTTAAAGCTGACACCGCCCAGAATAACTGCCGTGATGGCATCGAACTCCAGGTTAACACAGGCCGCAGGCTGTCCGGAATTCATTCTGGCCGCCAGAATCGTACCGCCCAGCGCGCACAGACAGGACATCAACAGATAGGTGATAACGATTACTTTGTTGGGCTTTAGACCGGCAAGCCTTGCCGCGTCCACATTCCCGCCGATGGCGTATATGCTTCTGCCAAACCTGGTCCTGGCCAGAATAAAACCGAAGATCAAAAAGGCAATGATCAACAAAATAACCGTAACGGGAATACCGCTGCTGCCGCCCACTCTCGCCTTGCCCAGATTGATAAAGGTCTCATTGGTCACAGCCACCGGCTTGCCGTCGCAGATGATGTAAGCCAGTCCTCTGAAAACAGCCTGTGTCACCAAGGTGGCGATGAAGGGCTGCAGCTTGATCTTACTTACCATCCAGGCGTTAAACAAACCTGCCAGAGAAGCCACCACGATGGTAATGATCACGGAAAGTCCGAAATTCAGCCCAAAATTGGAAGTCAGTATGGCCGCCAGCACACCTGAGAAAGCCGCCACCGAACCGGGAGAAAGGTCGTTTAGACCGGCAATGATCAGATAAGTCTCTCCGATGGCCACCAGTCCTACCAAAGAGGCCGCCACGAACACATTGACCATATTTGTATAACTGAAAAAGTTCTTATTCAAAAAGGTGAAGACTCCCACCACGATGCCCAGTGCACAGAGCAGCACCAGCATACTGCCGTTGATTTTCAGTTGCTTTTTTCCTGCTTTATTCTGTTCCATTCTCTTTCCCTCCCATCATGGCAAGCCCAAGCAGCGCTTCCTCATTTGCCTCTTTCCTTGCTATCTCTCCTACAATCTTTCTGCCCTTCATCACTATGATTCTGTCTGAAAGTCCTATCACCTCCGGCAGTTCTGAGGAAATCAGAATAACACCCAGACCCTGTTTGGCAAATTCACAGATCATAGCGTAAAATTCTGACTTTGCGCCGATATCAATTCCCTTCGTCGGCTCGTCTAAGATGACCACCTTCGGATTGGTTCCCATCCATCTCGCTACAATCGCTTTCTGCTGATTGCCGCCGGATAATTCCACAATCTTCTTCTCCGCATTGGGTGTCTTGATTTTGAATTCCCGGATGCCTCTTTGGGCCATTTCCCTTTCCTTGACTTTATTGATAATACCAAGTTTGGATGCATTTGCGTGAAGGGAACCAATGGTAATGTTCTCTCCCACACCTAGATTGGCCAGGATTCCCTGGGTTTTTCTATCCTCCGGAACCATAACAATTCCGTTCTTTTCCGCATCTCCCGGATCTTTGTTCACAATCTGCTTTCCTTCCAGATAGATTTCCCCGGATACCAGCTTGTCGGCGCCGATGATACCTCGCATAACCTCGGTGCGCCCTGCACCCACCAGACCGGAAAATCCCAGCACTTCACCTTTTCTGAGCTGAAAACTGACCTCTTTCGTATAATCAGTCCGCAGATTTTTCACTTCCAGAAGCACATCCCCAATCTCTTTGTTTCGATCAAGGCTGTTATAGACATCACCCAAATCTCTGCCTACCATCTTTTTGATCAGTTCCTCTTCGGTAATCTCATGCACACCATAGGTGCCCATGTAGCGGCCGTCTTTAAAGATAGCAATTTTATCTGTAATGGTCTGAATCTCCTGCATCCGGTGAGATACATAGATAATCATCTTACCCTCCGCTTTCAACTTGCGTATGATGCGAAACAGACTGTCAATCTCCGAATCGGAAAGGGATGCCGTGGGTTCATCAAAGGCAATCAGCTTTAGATTTTCCCTGCTGCACGCCTTCATAATCTCCACCATCTGCTGGTAGGCAATACTCAAATCTTTCACCAGATCATCTGGTTTCATATCCAGTCCAAAATCAGCAATGATTTCCTGCGTTCTCCGATTGGCCTCCTTCATATCGATCTGCCGCAGAATGCCTTTTACCGGAAGACGACCCAAAAATATATTTTCCGCCACCGTAAGGTCCATGAGAATCTGCCGTTCCTGATATATCACACTGATACCGGCCTCAATCGCCTCACTGGGATTATTAAAATGCCTCTCCTGCCCATCTATCAGATACTTGCCTTCTGTGGGCTGATAATCTCCATTTAGAATCTTTAACAATGTAGATTTTCCCGCGCCATTTTCGCCCATAAAAGCAAGCACTTCTCCACTCTCCACACGAAAACAGATATCTTCCAGCGCCTTAACGCCCGGAAAACATTTCGTGATATTACAGAACTCTACACTATTTTTCACTCAACACACCTCCCTGCTTCTGTATGGATTTCTTTGTTTTATCATACCCGTATCCCACCCCGTAGTCATTCCTATAAATTGCTGATTAATTTTGAAATCTTGCTCTTATAATTGTGTAACATTGTTTTTTCACACCCCATGCGATACAGTATAAAGTGAAAATAAACCGGAAGATATATACATATGAAAGAAGGTAAATTATGGTCAAAACCACAAAAAAAGCCGCCTTAATGGCAGAAGAGTACATACTTTCCAACAAATATCTTGCAATCAGCTTCTCTTCTTTCGGCGCCTGTGTGAGAAAAATCTGTTATAAAAAAGGAAACGACACACTTAAAAATATTGCTTTCACTCTGCCACGCGCAGAGCTGTATCCTGACAATCCCCTCTATGCCGGTGCCACCTTGGCACCCTCTTGCGGCAGAATAGAAAAGGGCCTATTATCCATCAACCAGGCACGTTACCAGCTGACCAAAAACGAACAAGGTAAGCACCATCTCCATGGCGGCAGACAGAACCTTTCGTTTGCTTTCTGGGAACTGACTGACCAGACGAAAAACACCCTTACCTTCCTGGCACACCTGTCCGATCGCATAGACGGATACCCGGGAAACCGTACGTTTCAGGTGACCTACCATTTACAGGATACTTGTCTGCAGATAAGACAACAGGCAAGCTCTGACATGGATACCTGTATCAATATGTCAAACCATACCTATTTTAATTTGAACGCCTTTGCTTTATCGGGCCTCGACCAGTATTTGATGATACAAGCTGATCAGGTAATCTATAACAATACGGAGCACATTCCCCAAGAGGCAAGAGCCACCGCGGATACCGAATTTGATTTTCGTTCCTATACACATATAGGACGTCGTATAGAGCAGTACCCAGAAAGCCCCCAATTCCAAGCGGCCCGCGGCTTAAACCATTATTTCTTGTTATCAAAAAACGGAGCGGATTCTTTCGCCTGCGCGCTTCTTTCCGCAGACCAAAAAACCTCACTCCGTCTTACCACCGATGCCCCGGCCCTTGTCCTTTACAGCGGCGGTTTTATGGATACCTCTCTTCATTATGAACGGGCAGACGGTTCACTTTATCCTGCCTGCCCCGGCTGTGCGATTGCAATAGAACCCTCCTATGCACCCTTTCAGGATATATGTCCTTATGCTGCAAAGACATTTGACCGCTTTATACAGTGGGAATTTAAAGAATAGAAATACTACTCGGCAATACGTATCACGGCTTTCACAATATCGGCTTTATTGTTTACACTATAGTCCATGGCTTTCTGCGCCTCGTCAAGCCCAAAGATGTTGGTCACAATCCCTTTCAAATTCACCGTGCCTGACGCAACTGCTTCAATCGCCATGGGATAGATGTGTCGATAACGGAACACGGTCTTAAAGGTCAGCTCCTTATCCAGGGCAAGACTCATGGGAAGCGTCATCTCTCCGCTCTTGCTGTACCCTACCAATACGATTGTGGCTCCCTTCTTCGTCATATGTATCGTCTGTACTGTTGTCACCTGCGTGCCCGCCGTCTCCACTGCGAGGTCGCATCCTTTTCCATTCGTCAGTTTTCTGACTTCTTCTGCGGCGTCAGTCTGACTCGCGTTAATCACGCCGTCTGCTCCCAGTTCCAATGCTTTCTTTAGACGTTTTTCCATGATATCCACCACGTACACCCTGGATACTCCCATTGCCTTTAAGGCCATCATTGTTACAAGGCCGATACAGCCGGCTCCCATAACTACCGCCGTCTGTCCGGCTCTTGCGCCTCCCTGCATAGCCGCATGGAATCCTACCGCCAATGGCTCAATCAAAGCACCTTCCATCGTGCTGACATTATCCGGCAACTTAAAGCAAAGATCTGCCTCATGGGCTACATACTCCTGAAACACTCCGTCCACCGGCGGTGTGGCAAAAAAGACAACATCCGGACAGAGATTATAATTGCCCGTTTTACAGAACTCGCAATGACCGCAGGTCTTTCCCGGCTCCAGTGCCACCCTGTCACCAACTTTTAGATGCTTCACGTCCTTTCCCACTTCCACTACCGTTCCGCCCGGCTCATGTCCCAATACAAAAGGCGGCTTTACCACATAATCTCCAATCGCTCCTGTCTCGTAATAATGTAGGTCGCTGCCACAGATGCCCACATACTCTAATTTGACAAGGACCTCGTTATCCTTTGTTTGTGGAATATCCCTCTCCTCAAACCCAATCTTTCCAATACCCAACATGACCGCCGTTTTCATTTTTCCTTCCATGATAATCTCCTTCCTCTTTTATAAAATTTTTAATTAGATCACAACATTTTATCGTATTGTTTCTATATAAAATCGTCTTTATATATTACTTTATTAAATAGTTTTATTATGTATTTTATTTTATGGCAATGAACCTGCTTTGTCAACCAAATTTTATCAATTCCTGTACTTTAGTTGTTTCCGCCAAAACTTCACCCGGATTTTTATTAAAAATGCACACAAAAAAAGAAGTTCCATTTCTGAAACCTCTTCACAACGCCGTTGTATGCTATTTTAAATCTGACTCACAAACATCTCTATCACTTTCAACGCCGCTCCTAATGCCGCCGCTGCCACCTTATAGTTACAAGCTTTCACAAAGGAATCTTTTTCTCCAAATGTGTTCCTCTCAGTCACTTTATCCCAAACCTCCTGGAGGTGCATCCCTATACAACTTCCCACATAACCTCCCAAAACAATATCGCAGTCCAAAACCATATGAATATTATTCACAGCTAGTGCCAAATAATCCGTATAAGAGTCCCATATCCTAACCGCATCGGTATCCCCCTGATCTAACAAACAAAAAAACTTTTCCAGTTTTCCATCTGCCGCGTCAGATAAACGCCAGGCTGCACAATAGGCATCCAGACATCCTCTTTTGCCACAGTAGCAGCGTTCTCCATTCATAACAACTGTCATGTGGCCAACTTCTCCGCATCGGTAGTTTTTCCCCTGTATCAATTCATTCCTGCCATAAATTGCGCCGCCCACTGTGTTGCTTAAAGAAAGATAGAAAAAACGTTCTGTCTCATCTCTATGGAAACCTTCCGCATACGCCCCTGCATTGGCATCATTCAGAAAGAAACATGGGTAGGAAAAGAAGCCGCCTATGAAATCAAGCGCTATGCTTTCAATTCCCAATACGTGAGAATATGTTATCAATTTTTTCTCCATATTGATAATCCCTGGAAAAGATATGCCTACACCCAAAATCTTATCCCTGTCGGCACCGCTTTCCTCTATAAAAAGCTCCAGTCTCTCATTAGCCTCTTGATAGTAAGCGTCTCCAACAGCAAACGGCTTATGGATACGTTCATATTTCAAGATTTCTCCCACAATATTCGTGAGAACAAGGGTAATATGATTCTTGGTAATATCCAGACCCACTGCCAGTTTGGCATTGACAACCGCCGATAGTGCTTTTGCCCTTCTGCCACCGGTTGACTGCAATTCTCCCTTCTCCTCCAAGAACCCCTCTGCAATCAGTTCTTTTGTAATCTGTGTTGCCGTCGGCAGACTAATCTTCATATTATAAGAAATATCCGGATTTGATACAATCCCATGTTTACAGATATAGCGGAAAATCTCATTTCTGTTTCTTTTCTTTACTTCGATATTGGTTATTTTTTTCTTATCCATGTCCATTGTCCCAAACTTTATTAAAGTGCCTTTTAAAGGGTATCATTTTTCCTCATAAAAAGCAACTTTAAACTCCTGCAGTTCTTCCTCTGTGCCTCTAAACACGTTCAGATCAATATATTTCTCCGAACCCTGGTATCCATCCAGAACTGCTGTATCGGTATACTGCCAGAACATCCATGTATCGCCCGCTGTCAGAATCGGCTGATAATAAACGTTCCTAATCCACAAAGGATATTCTGGAAACTCGTCCTTAATATAGTGATAATAGACCTGATAAGTGGTATAAATAACCGGCTTAACCTGGTAGTCCTCCTCCAATGCCGCAAGCATCTTTTTAAGCTGCTTTACAACTTCTTCTTTCGCAGGCGGATTCTTTTTGGTATCCCCATAAAACTCCACATCAACCACAGGCGCCAGTTTCCCGCTCAAGCTTCCTACCGTGTCGATGAAATGCTGTGCCTGTTTCTCCCCTTCACTTTCAAAACTGAAAAAATGATAAGCGCCGATAGACAAATTTGTTTTCTCAGCCGCCTGCCAATTGTCTAAAAAACGTTCGTCAATATGACTGCTTCCCTCCGTTGCCTTGATGTACGCAAAGTCCAAATCCTGCTTTGCCAGAACGGGCCAGTCAATGGTTCCCTGATAACGAGATACATCAACACCTGTCACTTCGTATCTGCTGGCAAGTACGGGCGCAATCTTTACTTTCTTATTTATTACCAAAATAGCAGTGACGGCCATCACCAGTATTGCAAGTATCAAAACAAAATACGCTCTTCTTTTTTTCATCCTTATCTCTTTATAAAAAAGTCTGCTACTGCTCTAAAATCCCTGCCATCTTCTCAATCATTTCATCTTCCTTCAGGCGAAACTTAATCTCCACTCTTCTGGAAGCCGGCATGTCCACATCTTCTGTAGGGTTGCCGAAAGCATCCTTTTTATAAACCGGATTGCTCCATGATTTTCCATTGACGGTAAGAATTTTTTGCAGCTGCTCAATTTCTGTCTCACTCAATCCGTTTCTTTTGTTCAGGCAGAAATCCGCCACAGCCTTGGCACGCTCATAGGACAGCTCCATATTGCTCTGGTAGCCTCCGTCTGTGTCCGTGTGGCCCTCGATAATGATTTCAGCAATATAATCACGGAACTGATCTTGGAGCAATACGTCCAAATACATAGGGATAATGTTCTTTAGCGTCTCCCTGCTGTCCGCTGTCAGAGAAGAACTGTTATACCGAAAAAGCACATCAGAAGAAAACGTGATGGAACCTGTCTGGGCATCCACTTTCATGGTGGAATTACTGAACGCAGACTGCAGTGCCCCGATAATATCTGTACGGATTCCCACAATATCCTGCAGCTCCTGCTTGGTCGTCGTCAACTCCTGTCTGGCATTTTCTATCTCCAAATAGGCATTGTTCAGCTCTTCCTGGGTCAGAGCCGCCTGCTCATAAGCCTGTTGCAGCTGTTCCAGCGAAGAGGCAAGATCTTCATTCGATTTTTCCAGTTCCGACTTGGAAAGCTCTAAATCCGCTATGGTCGCATCTAACTCACTCTGGGCCGCGTTAAGTTTAATCCTTGTCTCATCCAGATCGTCCGTTTTCTGTCTGTATATGGCAAGGGTGATCGCTATCATCAGAATAAAAATCAAAAGAAGCGCCGCCATCATATCCGAGTAAGACTGCCAGTAGCTGTGCTGTGCAAAAGCTTCCCTGTTCCTTCGTCTATTTCTCATATAAATTCCTCATCTGCTCAAATGTATAGATCTGACTACTGATCTCATCACTCATATCACTGCAGGAATCCGCCAGCATTTTCTTCTGTTCCACAAGCTGCCTGGCAAACGCTTCCTGCCTTTCCATAACATTGGCAAGCGCCTCCTGCACGTTCCGATTTACCTCCACTAAAGCGGTAACAGCCTCCACCATCTCCGCCGCATTGGCCGCACTTACCGCTTGGGATTCTCCCGCACTCTTCAAGGTATTTCCAAGCTTCTTAAAGTCCGTATCTAACGCCGACTGCATCTGTGCGGTAAATTTATCCACAATACGCTCCACACCCGCCGTCTGTTCCATGGCATTGCCTTTGATCAGCTCAAGCATCTGCTTCAAACTGTTAGCCATTCCCGCCTGATAAACCAGCATCGTTGCCGTATTTTCATCCTCTTTTATGGAAATCGGCTGTGCAGTCTGTCGGAACATACTTAAAAACATATTCAATGTCTCATAGGCATCCGACATAATGCTTCGATAAACAATATTAAATACCAAGGAAAAGAAAATGCCGTATACCGAAGTGTGAAAAGCCACTTTCATACCGGAAAGCAGAGAACCCACATTATCAGAGATAGCAAAAATATCATCCCCGCTGAACGCACCCAATCCCATGGACAATCCAAGAAACGTTCCCAAAATGCCCAGACCCGTAAGCATTCCGGAAACCCCGGAATTAAAGAAGTTCATGCCAATCTTGTCCACAAGGTCCTCGTTGATATACTCGCTCAAGTCGCAGGAAGAGGCGGCTCCCCGTCTGGACTTTGTGCCTTTTATCCGCAGACGATACTGATTGAATGCATCCTGCAGTGCTTCTTCCTCAAAAACCTTGTCATTATTCTTGTAATTTCCCCAGAGATTCTTTCCCTCTGCCTCCTTATATTCCTTCTGCAGGCGAAAGGTAACATCTTCCAGATCATAAATAACCCTGTTAAGCCTTCCGAAACTGACGGAAGATATGATAAAAAGAATCCCGATAATAATCAGAAACCCGATATTGATTGAAAGGTTTACAATCGAAATATCTTCTCCCGTAAACACACCGTTCAAGTATAGTACAAAAGCCACAACAATAACATATAAAAAATACAGTGCATAATACAGCTTACTCTTCATCCGTACACCTATCCTTTTCTCTGTTGATACCATTATTATTACAGTTATCTGAAGAATGATTCTTACAGTTTATGCCTTAAACCTATCACATTTTTGAAAGAAGCTCAATAGAATTGGCCGAAGTTAAACAGTCTTAAGGATATCTTAAAAGTTTCTCAAGAAAAAAAGCGAAATTTTATGAGAATTGAGGCAATTATCATTTCCATTTTGCCTTGACAGAATTTATGGAATCTATTACGATAATATCGTATCTAATCGAACTTTTTAGCAAAACAATTTTTAAATAATTCTATATCCGCAGGATGAGACATTAAACCACACAGGACATTGACATTATAATATACTTACCAAGGGAACCGAAGGGGCGATTATGTCAGCTGCCGGACACTTAAGGAAGGGAGCTGGTGCCAATGGTTACATATTCGGATTTAATCCAGTTTGTAATTATGCTTTGCGCTGTAATAACTCTTGTTATTTACATATTACGCAAAAAATAGCGCCCTCGCTCTGGTAAAGTAAGGCGCTATTTTTTGCACCAATTTGCCGGCAGCTAGGCTTTATCTAGCTTTCGGTTCTCTTGTTAAGTATATTATACACAATCCATAGATATTTTACAATCATCAAAAACTCCCAAAAGCAAATATCAGTTGCATATCCAATATTTTAAAATCAGGTAAACAAATCACTAAAAAAGACTTGCCACTTATGCGTAAAAAATAGTAAAATATAGGTAAATATATCAACAGCGATAGAGCACATATGAATAGATACGATATGTTCGAAATCATCCTTTAGCAGGGGAAGGAGATGATTCTATGGGAATTGGCAGTATCACATCAACCAACAGTATGTCAGTCATGCAAATGACTTCCAGTGATTTAAGAGACCAGAAAAGTAAAAACATCCAAAACGACATCACAGATGCGCAGCAGCAGATGCAGAAATTAGCTTCAAAGGAAGAGCTTTCCGCTGATGAAAAGGCAAATGAAAAGAAAAAACTCCAGAGAGAAATATCCAATCTCAATACCAAACTGGAACAGCATCAGGAAGAACTTGTCAGATCACATAAAAGAGAAATCATGCTCGCACAGCTGCTAGAAGACAGAGAACCGGCAAAAGAGGATACCGCAGAAGACGAAGCAAGTGAAAAAGAAGCGGCCGCAGACACATCTGTCCAAGAAAACCTGCCCGCCGGCACACAGCAGACGGCACAGCCGGGAACTGTCATAACCCAAAGCGTCGACGGCACCGTTACATTAAGGGAAGTCATGAACCAAACGAAAGGCACTGACACAGAAAAAACGCAGTCTGATGAGACCAAAGAAACAGCTGCCACAGAAGAAGCCGCAAAGAAATCAGAAGATGACACAAAGACAGATACTGTCCCATCCCACAAAGATATGCAGGCAATGGTATCCGCAGACTCCTCTTTGCAACAGGCAGGCCGTCAAGGAACCGTGATAGCCAAAATCGACGGGGGTATCGCTATTTTAAAGGGAGAAATAAAGCAAGACGAATTCCGCGGTGATCATCCAGACCGAAAACAGGCTGCAGTCGAAAAACTGGAAAAACAGGCACAGCAGGCAACCGAATTCCAATTCTCCATGTTAGGGGATGCAATTGACGCTATGAAACCGTCAACAGAAGCCAACGGCTCCATAACCAATAAAGCGCAGGACGAAACAGAAAATACCCTTTATATCAGCGGTTTGCATGTGCAACAGGAAGAACAGGCATTACAGCAGGGATTTCATGTTGCTATCGTATAAGCATGACCAACCATAAAAGCAGGCGGACAGACTATGAAAATAGCCTATCCGCTTTTCTTTTGGACCTTCTCCAGACCTTACTGCAATAAAAATGAAACACCCAGGATATCACTGCCGCAATCATAGTCCCTATAATAAATAAGAGCAATCCTGCATACCACGGCATCCTGTTCATGAGATCGAAATGAGTGATTATGTTCAGGATAATCCAATGATATAGAAACATGCCATAAGAAAAATCAAATCTCAACCGAAGCTTCGGCAGACAGTACCCCCCCCCCCGATTACCATAAACGGCATCATGAGGCTTGTCACAATATCCGTATAATACCCGGGTATCTGCATATCCATAGCTCTGATCAAAAGATAGACAATCAGCATCGGCAGGAAAGCCTTCTTTAAAACAGGTATCATCTCCTGCCTCTTTTGAAAACAAAATACACCGATAAAAAACCATAAAGCATAAGGAACAAATATCCTCTCAATCAATTTCGCCGCAATACCGCCAGCATCCTTCGTTGCTGCCCAACAGGCAAGATTTAAAACTGCAAGCACTGAGAGAAACAATGCCCATTGCTTCTTTTTCATCTTTTGCAGGAAAGGATATACCATTCCCAATATGATATATAGCTGCACTTCCGTAAAAATCGTCCAAAGTGCGCCGTTGATACTCCCAGTGGGTAATGTCTCAAGACAGACAGGCGTGTTGGCTATTCCAAAAATATGTGTCAAAGGCCACAAAATCATACTCCGATCTAACAATTCCGGCACCAAAATACAAACCACCGCCAAATTTACAATGGTACAGAACCATAATTCCGGATAAATGCGCAGTACACGTTTCAGAAAGAACTCTTTTCTAGTCTTTGCCCGTTCCCAGGAAGCCGACACCAAAAAGCCGCTCATGGCAAACAATATCACCACCCCGGGAAAGAGCAGGGAAATATGCCTGACCCCGCTCATGACAGCCGCCCCGCTGTTTGCAGGTTTTTCGAAAGCATCATACAATAACCGGAATAATGAAGCATCATAACGCTGACCGCCGCCAAATAACGCAACAGATCAAACCCGTTTTTTCAAGTTCTTCCTTTGTGCCCATAGATTCCCCTCCTGTGATGACCGGGTTCAACCATTCGTCTATCTGATATGCCTGCCCTTTCATAATACCCTTCTTAAAACCGGCAATCTGCGCATGACCGCTGCCAAAACATTTCCCAGCAAAAACACCACCAAAAGCCAGATACAGCACGCCGGTACTGCACTGATATACGGCGCGCTCCATTCCCATATAAAAGCCGTTGCATTGCGCAGATAATCTTCCACTAGATAAATGCCAAACACATTACTTCCGCACCATAAAATCAAACGTTGTAATACACCGTGATTACATATGTTTTTTTACCTATATAACGAAGCAGATCATAGACAGATATTGTCAGCAGCATGGTCAGACTCTCTAATTGTGCTGCCTCCAAAATATAAAGAACCGTCGTCGCAAGCAGTGATTGGCCTATACAAATGCACAAGCCGCTTTTCTTGCTTTCGCAAAGCGTCTGGCAATCCTCCATCAGATACCCTAAGATAAAATAAGATATGGAACTATAAAAATGCAGATTGAGAACAAACCCAGTTCCCAAATATATAGTAGAAATATCATTTAGAATATTCCATCCTATTATTAAAGCAAATAGTATCCGCTCTTCCTGTTCTGTCAGATTCTGAACCATCTTTCGTAATAATGGCAGAATAAGCAAGATTCCCAAATATTCATACAGAAACCAATATGGAAGAAAAATCTCCTGTGTATAAAAACGCCGGAGAAAATCTTCCACATGGCCATTTTGATTTTCCACGATACATAGATAAAAATATCTGATTACAGAAAATATAACTAAAACACCAGCAATACGGGAGACTCGTTTGCTGTACCCCCCCCCCATATGACTCGCTTTTGGGTAGTAGAAGAGCCCCTGAAACCATCCAAAACAAGGGTACTCCGATACTGCTGATGATTCTTCCAATAAAAGACGTAATGTATACCCAGCTGCTCTCCGTATACATCCATGCATCTGCGCCTCTTCCACCTGTGTGTTGATACATAATACAGAAAACTGCTATGATACGGCATAGCTCAATATATACTATTTTCTTTTTGTTTTGTCTTGTCCTATTCTCAGACATCGTCTCTTTTGTTCAGTCCTTTTATCCGCGTATCTTGTCATAACTGCTAATTACTATACTTCGCCACATTGGTGCTGTCTACTTTTTCAAAGGGAACCCAGACATATTTTCCGTCCTCGCTGACACCTTCCAGCGAATCAACCGATTCCCCCTGTGCAAACCGGATTGCCGCTTGTACGGCTGCTCTGCCCTGACCAACGCCGGATTGACAGACAGTAAATGCCATATCTCCGTTTTTGATCGCGGCACATCCGTCTGCAGTCGCATCCACACCCAGCACCGGCAGGGTGCTCAGATCAATATTTGCCTCTTTACACGCTTCGATCACGCCAATCGCCATGGAATCATTTTCACAAAGCACGCAGTCCACCGGTGAGCCGGTTCTTAGAAAAATCTCAAACAGATGCTTCGCTAAATTCTGGTCCCAATCAGCATAATCCTCAAATACGTAATTGATTTTCTTTCCGCTGCTCTCTAAGGTCTGCTTTACTCCATTGGTTCTCCCGCTTGTCGCAGAATGAGCCCTTTCGCCCTTTAACAGTACCACATTAATCTCCTGACGGTTTGCCAGCTTGCTCAGCACATATTCCGCCTGAAACTGTCCTGCCACAAATTCATCCGAGCCTGCATAGAGATATTTCCCTTCTTTTAGCTGCTTTTCATCCGGACAGCTGTTGATAAAGACAATCGGTATGTCCCCTGCGCTCGCCTTCAGTTCCACAACCGTCTCCGCATTTATAGGACTGCAGAGAATCACATTGTATCCTTCCGCCTTGGCAGATTTCAAATAATTCACCTGGTTTTCAATGGAGCCCTCCGCATCCTTAAACTCAAACTGCACCCCTTCCGCCTCGGCGGTATCTCTTGCAGCCGCAACAAGGGTCTCACGGAAGCTGTCCATTTGGTTTAGGACAAGAAGAATTTTAACGTCCTCATTGGAAGAAGCGCCACTGCCGCTCCCGCAACCGGTAAGCATAGACATCCCGAACATCACCAAGCTTAATAGTATTCCCAGTTTTTTTCTCATACTTCGACCTCCCTATTCACCTTGAACATGTTCACTTGATTTGCCAGCTCTACCGCCGACTCTGTCAACTCTTTTGCTCCGTCCGCAACTGTCTCGCTGTTGCCGGTAATGCTGTGTGCCTGCTCTACCATCGTCGTGGATGTAGCCAGAATTTCCTCAGAACTTGCCGCCTGCTCCTCTGAAATTGCGGCCACATTGATAGCCACATTATCTACCTGCTCCACCTTTTCCATCATCTGTTGTACCAGATGATTGACTTCGTCAATATTATCGAAGATTACATCAAATGTTCTCAATGCGCCGTTCACCAACTCGCCGCTGCTCTGAATATTGTCAACGCTGTCCTCCGCCTGACTGACTGCATCTTTTACGAGCACATTAATCTCTGAAATCAAATTTTCAATATTATGTACAGAATTGGAACTGGTCTGCGCAAGCTTTCCAATCTCTGTCGCCACCACCGCAAAACCTTTTCCCGCGTCTCCTGCCCGGGCCGCTTCGATGGATGCATTTAACGACAACAGATTTGTCTCGTCCGCAATATCGCTGATCACACCCGTAATCTTCGTAATCTCCTGGGAAGCATCTCCCACTTTGTCAATGGCCTGCTGAAGCTTCATGGTAGATTCGTTGATGCTCTGCATCGCAACACCCACATTCTGCATATCCGATTTGCCCTGACGGGAAACCTCCACCGTTGTTTTTACCTTAAGGTCTACCTGTTCACCATCTTCCCTGGTATTCGCCACGACTGCCGCAAGTGTGGTAGCATTTTCTGCAATCTCATTCACCGAAAGGGAGAGCTGCTCCACCGTATTGTTCAGCTCCTGCATGGACTCGCTCTGCAGCCTGGAGGCATCATACATTTCACCGGAAACATCATTGCTGTTGTCCGCCTGCACATGCAGTTTGTCAGATACACCATGAATGGACATGATCATACTGCGCATGGACTGGATAAAACGCTCCACACCCCGGCTCATAACGCCAATCTCATCATTGCTCCTTGTTGTCACATCAACTGTGAAATCGCCATCGGTCATAGCGGTGATAATTCTCGTCAATTCCTTGACCGGCTTGATCACTACATGCACAACACGCTCGATCAAAAGCGCAAGCAGAATAAGAGACACCAGCCCAATCACAACCATAAGAATTCTGACACCGTTAATATCCGCATAAATAATTTCCGTGGGAATATAGGAAACCAGAATCCAGTCCGTTCCTTCTATTTCCGTAAATGCCGTCATCCTGTCATCCATTTCCGTCATATGATAATCATGCTGATTCAGTTTTTCGCCCACGTCTTTCATAAATGCATCACCGGCATCAGCAAGTCTCTTAGATATCAGACTGTTATCCCGATGTGCAAGAATCGTACCATCCTTGGAATTGACCAGAAATGCCTGCGCATCCTCCATCTCGATAAAGCTGTTTACAATAATACTGATGCGCTGCAAAGACAAATCCGCCGAGATGACCTTCAAGACATCAGAACCATCATCCAAAATACCGGATGCACTGACAAGCGCTTCCCCATTTTCATCTGTATAAGCATCTGTAAACGCCATATTGAGTCTTGTGATACCATCCCGATACCACACAGATTCCAATAGATTGCTCTCCGTCTTGTCCGACTCAGCCGCTTTCATCAGCTTGCCGTTTTCATCCGCCACATACAGCCCTTCCGGATAATTATCATTGAACTGATAATAGCTGTCCAATATACCCTGCAAAGCCGCTTCATCTGGATTTGTCCCCTCAATTGCCCGCTTTACAGTCTGAAAAGCAGACAGATTTTCATCCAGCCACGACTCAATCTCATTTGCCTGATTTGCAATGGATGAGCTTAACAAATTCTTAGAATATTCGGTGATGATATTCTTCGAAATCAAATAAGAAGTGGCGGCAATCACCAATACCATAACTGCAACTACCGGCAGTATCGTCCCTAACAGCTTCGCCTTAATAGGACGCATCTTTTTTTGTGCTTTTTTCCCCATTTGTCGTAATTCCTTTCGTAATCATGATGACAGATATAGGCACAGCTTCTCCCCAATACTATGTGTGCATTTTATAACTGTCACTCATGAAATTATTTATGTGTATATTATACTCTCCTATTGCAAAACACACAACGAAAAATAGTTGCTAAAAAGGACTATTATCAAGCATTATCTCAAATACTGTTCTAATATCCCAAATTGCTTTTCATCAAGGCATGTTCTCTTTGCAATTTTTACAAAGACTGATATTTGTTCCCCGAAATAATTATCCGGAACACGATTTAAGTATTCTTGCAATGCAAAAAGTTCCTGCAACAAATATTGGTTTTTCCTAGAAAACCATTTGCACAGAAAATTACATCTTTCTTCTCCATTTTCACAGTTTTTTCCTATTTTCAATTCAAAGCTATTATCCTCAATATTATCAATCTCTGTATGTTCACATGGCTTTTGGCACCGGCATTTCGACATCTGAGACATATCTACAACAACCGTTAAAACTAGCTTTTCTACAATCGACTTAGGTGTCAGACATTTCTGGCCTTTCACAGTGCTATATTCCGTTTTCAGTTCATATCCTTGTGTCAGAAGATGTGAAATCCAATGAAATGCTGACTCCTCCGACATCTGATCTAAATTATGATACAGAATAGACCGAGATATTCTGCAGTTGCTCATGTCTAACAAATCAGCAAGTCGAAGCAATATCTTATCAAATTTCATACTGATCATCTTCTTAGCGGCTGAGGATTTTGTATAATAAATATCTCTTTCATCTGCTTGGTGCGCCTCCGAAACCTCCGCAACAAACTCTCTAAGCTCTGCATCCAAAAAATCCAGATCTGTCCTTGTCCGTATTTCCGACGCGCTATCTGAGGCGTGTTTCTCCCTGATTTTCTTTTCATAATAAGCATCCAGTCTTCTATAACTCTGCGTCATCCACTTCTTTATCTGTGCAATATCTTCCGTACATGATACTTTGTCTTTCATATCTTCATTGTCCTCATGCTGTATAACAGGCCGGACTTCCTGACAAAATTCTTGTAAGTGCTCCCATGCAATACTGTCCCCTTCTTCTTTATCTGTCAAAAAGGCATCTAATGAAGGTATTTTTACCATGGATATATCATGAAGATAACAAGCCAGAAACAAAATATAAAAATCAAGTGCTGAAACTTTTAAAAAGCCAATTGCATGAATCAGTTTGACAATATTTCTGATCAAGGCAATCGCATGTTCCTGATTATGAAGCGTATAAAAGTATAAATGTTTAGAACCATTTTTCCATATCTCATAAGTATACTGGTGTGTCAGTACCAATTTATCAATTCTAATCGGGTCTGCTACAAAAGATTGGAAGATTTCAACTACTTCCATAATTGCATAATCTAAATCCGCTTTATTTCCGGTATCATTCAATAATATTTGTTGTTTCAAAAACGCATCTTCCGTAAACAATCGGTTCCTTAAAAATATTAAAATCCGAAACTCACCACAGCTTAGAGACTTCCTGCTGAATTTATTAATCACAAGGCAGTCTTCTATTTCCACGTTGAACAACTGCGAATACACTGCATTGGCCGTCATACGTAAAAACTGCGATGTATTCTCATTCACGATTTCAGCCATTCTAATCATATTCTCAGAAAGAAGCTTTTTAAGAATCTCATTTTTCCACCCGTCTTTTTGAATCTGCTCCACCCATTGTTCCGCTACCTTATAATGTTTATGAGAAAGCGCCTTTAATTTCTGCTCTGCATAACATTTTAATGCTCTATATGGATCCTGTAATTTTATAAACAGCTCTTTGCATATATCTTCATTATCATTTCCGCCTTTTATCAACTCTTCATTAACTTTGTAAAGATAAGAGCTATTCTCATTCTTTTCCCCAAAGCATAAATAATTCAGATTCGCAATGTATTCTCCAAGCGCTTTTTTCTCCTTATCATCTGCCAGCTCACAATACATGGCCACCGCAGTATCCCATATATTTTCATTATAGGTCTTCATAAAGATTTCTAATTTGTCTTCATCGGTCTCACACGCATTCGCACGGTATATAATTTCATACAATTCCCTCTTGTTATCTTTATCCCTATCTTTGTCCGACTCAAACATATGCCGCATACTAAGACGTTGTTTTCGGTATTCAAAGAAACGATAATACCGGACCCATCGATCTCGAAATTTACTAAGGCTTTGTATCTGTCTTATATACTCCCTCTCTGCATCTGCATCCTTCTCCCTCTCCGATGCATTTTGTAATCGTATGAGCCCTTGTTTCAATTTTCCTATCCTGTCGTCTAATTCCGCAATTTTCTTTTGAATTTCATCAGAGAGCATTTTCATTCTCTCTTCTAAAATCATGTCCTCTTCATCGGAATATATTTTAAACATCTCGTTTCCCGCCTCAGATGCCTCACGACTGATACATTTCAAATAAAGCTCACTTTCATCCAATTGGTCCAATCTTGTAAACCCACTCTTGCTGACAGCCTTTTTTTCCTCCATACCATGCACATGAATCCCATATAGTCCTGCTTCTCTCATTTTCAGCGCTACCTGCGGCTGCAGATTCATCTCCGCATCTTTCAGAAGCTCTTCTTCAAGTTTTTCTATCTCAGCATTAATATCCTCAAGCTGCTCTCCAAAATCATCTTCTTTCACATCATTTGTAAAAATCACAGAGTCATCTACATAAAAATAACTTATCCCCTGAAATTTCTTCTGAAAAATCTCTGCAATGGGTATCATACAGATATTCCCGAAAAAATAAGATTGCGGAAGTCCCTGAGGGATTCCACGTACAAAGTTTTTAGGGAAATCAATAACCGGTTCTTTCCCCTTAACCCGATAATACTCTTTCTTCAATTTTTGAGAAAGCTTCGTTTTCAACTTACAAAACAGAAGCTTTCTCAAAATGTCTTTCATCAGTTCCTGATCGGAATTTTCCATATTTACAGGAAGTCTCTCCACAATGAGCTTGTAAACTAACATCGGATCAATCGTTGGGAAAAAATTCTCCAAATCAAGGGATACCTCATATTTATATTCCAATGAGGCATTGTATTTTTTCAACGCCTCATTTGTATTTTGTGTATAAGCTTGATACTGCTGTTTCCATGGTTTAAACAAGACTTCCGGATTTAAGGATACCCTATTTCCATAAAAATTCCCCGGCAATAACCGGCTTACATTCGAAAGATACAATTTCCTATCTTTATCCGCTATTTCATAAATTAATAAATGAAGCATTGCCACAATTGCAATCTGACTGATAATATCTGTCGTATGGAGCGGCCTATAATCCATCCCTCCTTTTTCATTCAGCTTCTTAGGACGGAAATAAACCTCAGCCATTATAAAACTGTCATCATTCTCTACCAAATCTTTGATTTTATCCTTGACCGACAAAATTACTCCATTTATATAGCATTCATCAAATTTATCCTGCAAACGATAATATCGTTCTTTATCATCTCTACTCAAAAGTTCAAGATCAAATATGTAAGAACGTAATGAATAGACTGCATGGTAAATGTTCTGGTCCGACAATAAAAATCTTCCATATCTTCCACTAAATTTATCCGTTTTCCCTGGTGTCTTCTTCATCTTATGTTTAAAATTCCTTTACTGTTATTTGTTTCCAGAAGATGTTTTATCGTCTAGAAATTCTTTCAATTTTTGTATTTCCTGCTGTATTTCCACTGTATCAATTCCTGTTTTGCTATGATTGATATAACGTTTTGTCTCACACAGAATACTACATTCAACCAGCAGCCCTTCATCGCATACCCACTTTCTTTCACAAGAGGGATGTATCTTATAGTTTACAAATGTCTGCCCTTCTACCCTGTCACTAACACTTTCCTGCTGCCAGTAACGATCTATCACTAAGGTAACATCCGTATAACTAGATACCGCTTGAAATATCTGCATCACCAATGGATACTTCTTATGAAAGCATTCTAAAAAGTATACAAATTCATCTACATAATTAGGTAAATATGTCGCATTATAATGATAATCCGGATTTGTCTCGCAAAGAAAACATGAGAAAGTATAAATTTGTTCCTCAAGTGTTTCTTTTGTCAGCTCCCCTTTGCTCACCAGTTCTCCCAAATTCATATAGTCATTCCATTGGTCTCCTATGTCCTTCAACTCTCTGTACCTCCATACCAAATTCGCGAAAACTGCTTTTTCAAATATTTCTGTAATGTTTCTTTCCAGAGTATGTATGCTTCGTAATCTGCCTCTATATCTCCTTCATTCATCTTATCCAGCAAACAGGCCGCCATCTCTTTTCCCTCCGTTATCTTTGACCATAACGCTTCTTCCGGGTCCACAATATTCTTTCGATAATCCGGAAATGCAATCGCTTTTATTCGGTATTTACCCTGTGGCGGTCTTCTATTGATATCTTTCACCATTTTAGTCTCTGCTGCTGTAAGCGGCACCTTTTTCAACTCAACCACAAGAAATGGCGGCAAAAGTATTTCCCGTTCCGACAGGTTCTTATATTCTTCCCACGTTAATATCTCTTCAAAATCAATATAGGGAACATTTGGGGTAATCTCCGTTTCTATAAGAACAATACCGTTTTTATGGGAAAATTCCGGCTCATAATCTCGCTTAGAAGATGAGAAAAATGATTGTGTTAAACCATTCTCATAATAAGTAAGCGATGAAACGCGTTCTATCCGTTTTCCTATTACGCTATCCGTAATATCCGGCTTTTCCTCTTTCATCAGCGTAAAAATATCTGTATATATTTGTACCGTTTCGTCTATCCTTCTGATAAAATCTGAATTAAGCTTATGCCCTTCCTTCAAAATACGTTCCAGTTCATTCTCATTGCCTTCAAAAAGAAGAGCATTTAATGTCCGATACAAGGCGTCATCACCGTAAACGGAATCCCGGGAAATGCTTCCTATGCTGCCGTTGTTGCAACGTTTTCGAATGTCGCCTCCATAGAGCCGCAAAGCGTCAATTCGTCTAAACCTTTCCTTTTCCTTTCCTTCTGTCATTCTTTAATACGCATACCTTTCCTTTTTTATTTTCTATTATCATAGCACATTAGGCATATTATGTAACTACTATTTTCTTCTTATTATACGGTAACATCTATCATGATATTGATGCTGTGTACACATTTTCATACAATGGCACCATGGTTTTTAGAAAAGGCAGTTAGTAAAGAAAATATAAATTTATGCTTCCCCTAAAAATAAAAATATGATATAATACCGTCGTTTTGAAAAACACTTAAGAAAAACCATATTGTAATCGTAAGTAGGAACAAACTACTAAGACTGCGTCATTACATAAGGCAGAGTCATAAGATCATGGATAAGAGAACACACAGGATAATCAGCATATTGTTAGCAATCTCACTGTTCTTCGCGGGGATGTATATAGATACACTCCTGACAGAGGATTTATTTGCATACGACTTGACCGGAACCATGACCGCAAGCCTCTCTCCCATCCACCTGGATATCAATGACGACGCAATATGCACAACAGCATTACCTGCCATAAACAATATAGACCTACAATCGCAGACGAGATACCAGCATCGCTATCGGGAAATCAATGAGTTCCTTTATTTGTTATGCCCGGGCTTCAGTGCTATCTCACAGGGAAAATCCTATGTACATCATATAACAACATATTTATTTTACCAAACGCAAAATGAACTGGTGACGGAGTATGTTTATCAGTCAGATGGGAAAAAGCGAATCTAAAACTGTATTCATGGGAAGGAGAAATGCATAACTTAATAACAGTTTTAGAAAGAAGGGAAATATATGTTGGCACAGGTTGTTGCAGTAATCATTTTTATTGCAATGTTTGTTTTTATTGTGACCGAAATTGTGGAAAGACATGTTGTTTCGCTTGTCTGCGCACTGTTTACGGTCATTTTTGTTTTTGGTCTGGGTATGCACAGCATGGCAGCGGTACTTGAGACGCTGAATATCAAGAGCATCTTTACGACAGAATTCTGGTATCTGTCAGGTGAAACTTCGGGAAGCAGTACCGGCATCAACTGGGAAACGATACTGTTCATCTTTGGCATGATGGTTATGGTAGAAGGGATGGCGCGTGTCGGCTTTTTCAGGTGGCTTTGTATGCGTATCGCTAAACTTGTACATTATCAGGTGATACCGCTGTTTATCACATTTATGATTTTATCAACTATACTGGCAATGTTTATTGACAGTATTACCGTTATTCTGTTTTTGGCAGCTGTAACGATTGAACTTTCACAGCTTTTGAAATTCAATCCCATTCCCATGATTTTGTCCGAAATTTTCTGTGCAAATCTTGGCGGTTCGGCTACCATGTGTGGAGACCCGCCCAACATTATCATCGGCACTTCGTTGGGATACTCTTTTACGGACTTTGTGACAAATACCGGTTTGATTGCCGCTGTCTGCCTGATTGCAGTACTTTTGTATTTCTATCTGCTGTTTCGCAAGGAACTCAAAGCAGACGTGTCAAAGTCCGTGGATTACAGCAGTCTGCCAAGTCCAGAGTCCACAATTACCGATAAAAAGGGGTTCGCAGTGAGCTGTGTCATCTTTGCCGCCGCAATTATCCTGCTGGTAACTCATGCGCAGACCGGACTTACTGTTTCCACGATCGGATGCCTTGTGGCTGTCGCAACCTTAGCGACATCATGGAAATATGCCGGCCTGTTACTAAAAAAGGTTGACTACAAGACACTGCTGTTTTTCATCGGGCTGTTTGTTGTGATTGGCGGTCTGGAGCAGACCGGAATGCTGGAAATCATGGCTGGATTTATTGGCAAGATCAGCGGTGGGAACATCATGGTCATGATCGCGATTATCATTTGGCTTTCAGCAATTGTCAGCGCATTTGTGGATAATATACCGTTTGCAACGACGATGATACCCATTATTAAGAGTCTGTCGTCTGCATACGGTGTTGATTTATCCATACTTGCCTGGACACTGGCCATGGGAACGGATATCGGCGGCAGCGCGACTCCTATTGGTGCATCGGCAAATGTTGTTGGCATTGCAACCGCATCAAGGGAAGGCTACGTGATAAAATGGGGGCTCTACTGTAAAAAAATGATGCCGGCAACTGTAATTGTTGTTCTGCTATCAATGCTTTTGATTTATTTCCGGTATTTATAATAAGGAGGTGGAACGAATGGAAAAGCAATTGATTATTTCCGTTGGAAGAGAATATGGCAGCGGCGGCCATGAAATCGCCGAGAAACTGGCAATGCATTACGGCATCCAACTGCTTGACCATAATCTTCTTGATGAGATTGCCGCGAAAAAGAATGTGAAGATGGATCATTTAAAAGATTTGGATGAGAAACATAAAAATCCGTTGTCTTCAAGGACGGTAAGAGGCTATAGCAGCTCGCCTGAGGAAAACATGCTGTATCTTCAATTTGATTATCTGCGTGATAAAGCGGATGCAGGAGAATCCTTCGTGATTGTAGGGCGCTGCAGTGAAACCATTTTGAAACAGTATGACAGTCTGGTATCTATATTCATTCTCGCCGACCGTAATAAAAGAATCGAACGGATTATGCGATTGTATCACCTGACAGAAAGTCAGGCCATCAAAAAAATCCGCGAGAAAGATACGAACCGCAGACGATATCATAACAGCTTCTGTGTGGGAAAGTGGGGAGATTGCAAGAATTACGATCTTTCCCTAAACAGCAGTAAACTGGGAATCGACGGTTCCGTGAAATTACTGACAGAGTATATTGACAAAAGAAGGCTGTAAATAACCCCTATTCAAATATACCGCCAAAAGGTAACCGCATTCTTCGTAAAAGAAAGCGGTTATTGAACTGGAGGATGATACCCTGCAGATTTCCACCGCAGAATAAACCCTGCTCCAATTACCGAAATAGCATTGCAAAATCCGCTATTCCGGTAATTGGAGCATTTCATAGCTATATTTAATGGTAAAACCTGTATATAATCGCACCACTTAGGCGCTTCTATCAGACCTTCAACATACCCGGTTCTGCAAATGGGCCTGCTTTCGGCATTTCTCCATGTGTATTCCCATGATAATCTTCACAAAACACAATAGGCGAGCCATCCGGATTTTCAAACTTCTGTTCCGGCTCAAATGCCATGCCAAGCACTTCTGTGGTGATTATTCTGTTTTGCATTTCCGGCATGTAATCATACAGATTCGTTTTTAAGAAAAAACCTTCCTCTGTTTCTTCAACGCTTATAGTTACTTTGTTTGTTTCATCCACAAATGCCTTTTCTTTTGACATGGGCTTAGCCCCGTTAAAATAAACATTTCCTTCGGCCCATACCGGGAGCGGATTATAATATCTGTCGCTGGGTGCCGAACCCATCCCGCAATATCCCGCAAACTGTTTCTGGTACTCTTCCAAAGTCGGATATTCCTCATAAGGAATCGTGCCGGTAATCAGATTTCCGTCCGTCCATTCATTATCTTTCATTGTGTCCATCATCTGTTTTAAAGCGGGACGAATTTCCTTCTGAATGAATATGTTATTATAAAACCTCATATCCCCATGCAGAACTGTCATAAATCCCGCTATCTCTGTGCGGTGCGGCACATGGTACGGTGTATAACGCGGAGCGGCTTTGGTAAGCGCACCATTAAAGACACCGCGCCCTACTGCCGTAAAGGAGCCGGCGATTAGATTATGCACCACAGCAACTCCCTGTGTTGCAAGTTTCAGCGCACAGTCCGAAAGCAGCACATTATGGTCGATCAGCGTTGGTCCATGAGATATCTCCACAAAAATATCTTCTCCGACTTCGTTTCCCTCTGTATGGTTATATTCTCCCGGCAGACAGTTATCAAAGAAAAGATTTCCTGTGACCCTTGTCCCCTGTGCCTGCCAGTCAAGCCATAAGCCGCGGGTACAGTGATAAATCCGGTTGCGTCGTATGGTGACGTCAATTGCTGCGTGCATTTTAATTCCGCCGATTTCAGCGCCGCATAGATTCTGCTTATTATTGATATGATGAATCTTGTTATCCTCTATAACAGAAAATACGCCTCCCAGATGCCCCACAATTCCCGTCTGGCCACAGTCATGAATATCACATCTTCTGACAATATGGGAGCCTATTTTTTCCTTACTCCAGCCTTCCCGCTGCGCCTGGCAGATACACTCCCGCTCTGTCTGCGTTCCGTCCTTATATTTCCATTTAGACCACTTATTATCGTTTTCCGGCTGTAAATATTTCCCCAGAGAAATACCGGCGCATTTTGCCTCATAGATTTCACAGTCCTCTATAATCCAGCCCTTTGACCAATGAGGCCCAATCATCCCCTCCTGATAAGCCGTAGGCGGAGCCCACTGTGTTGCCGCCTGCCTCACGGTAAACCCCGACAAAGTAATATAGCCCACACCTTCTTTTTCCGGGTAAAAGCAGTTCTTTCTTACGCTGATTTCCACATTTTCTTCATTGGGATTCCTACCCTGAAAATTGGCATATAAAATCGTCTCATCTTCCTTTTCATCCTGAACCGTATACCATACATAGACAGAAAATTCCGGTTCCCATGATGTCCTGCTCTTTTCCGGATGCAGAACTTTATCAAATTCCGTAACCTCATACATAGACTTACCGTTCAGGTATACATCTCCTGTATGTGCAATCATCGAAGCCACAAACCAGTCTCCATACACCAGCGTTGTATATGGATTATCATTTCCAAACACCTTGTTGGAAATCCTGGCCTTCCATACAGTTCCTTCACAGGCCTCCCAATTCTGCACCTGTTCTGCTCCCGTGATCACAGCCCCACGCTCCACTTCCGAGCGGTAGACAATCCGGGCATCTTCCCTGCCGCCGTTTACCGGACTTACCGCCTCCCTGTAGATTCCCGGCGCAACAATCACTTCGTCTCCGGACACCGCCTTATTCGCAGCTTCCTGAATCTTCTTGAAAGGCTTCTCCTTGCTCCCGTCTCCTCCTTGTACTGCACTTGCATTCACATAATATCTCATCTGGTACGCTCCTTCCTGTGATGAATTTTCTATGCTTTCCATTTATATCATCCACTTTTCCATCTATACATAGATCTACAGCTATAACTATCTTTGTTTCCATTCCAAAATCTTCTCTATATCTATTTCTATAAATATAGCATATATTTGTAAATTTTCCTACAAAACCAACTATATAGTGGATAGCAGTGGATAACATCAATGCAGCATTTTAAAAAATTCTCAAACAGATGTATTGTTCTGGAGCCAAGAGAGACGGCCGGATTCCCCCATTCCTTCTTTAATTATGTATCTGAAAAAATCCTTTCATAGATATGCTCTTTTTCTTCAAACCACTCCTCCCAGCCGGAAACAGATTCTATGCCGCTTTTTATACTGCCTTCTAAAATCGCCTCCATAATCTCGTTATAAATATCCGTATCATTTTCTGAGAACATAACCCCCCAGCTCTTGGACGGATCGTTGTTATCAATATATGAAATCCCATTGCAGGCAATAATCATAATACCATTCCCTGTTCTTACAACATGACCTGTAGCCTCACCCTCAGCATAAAACTTCAATGCAAGGTCATCATCGTTCACTATGTTAGGATATTTCTCCTGATACAAATCCGCCAGCTCTTGTAGTCTGTCAAGCTGCTGTTGCTCACCACTCATCATAAGCCATGAGCCGTTTCCTTCCTGCCCCTTCACTTTCAAACACTCTATCCCTGTGTATGCGTGAACTTCAATGGAATAATTATCATTCAAAACCGACTTGGTAATATCATCCGTCTGAATGCTGGTACTCATGGGATAAAATACAAATGACTCATTGCTTTTCTTATCATATATGCACCAATTACCCTCAATTTTATCCGAAACATCTATCACATATCTTTCGTTTTCTACTTTTTGAACCTCACCATTTGACTGCACCAAAAGATTGACACTTCTAGCCTTGGCATTGAAGCTCTGCAGATAATGTTCTCCAATCTCACTCTTGAATTTACCGTTCATCCTCATACTGTTATACGCATCATTTACAGAGAACCTGCCGCTTGGGCACTCCTGCGGATTGGAAGTGATTGTCATTCCGGCCCGGTCGAAGAAAGCTGTTCCACTTTTCCGATGATTGCTTTTATGCACGTTTTTATAAAGATAAGAATTTGCAATCCCCACTCCGCTGATACTCATTTCCATTCCTCCTAACCTGCTCTTCCTTGTTAGAACATAGCTGACCAATACTGGAACATTCTATTGATACTTCCTGCATTATTGGCATTTAACAGATTAAGCACCACATTATTTTTACTGCCGCCTGAGGCATAATTTACAAGAAGGTTCTGCAGGCTGTCAAACGTATTTTTAACGCTGTCCTCTCTCTTCATCAGCTTATCAAAGAGCGCCTGATAATCTTCTTGTAACCATTTGTTTTCCTCATCCGTATGCGTTACCCTGCCAATCTGCTGGTACGCCTTCGTCCGCTCCTGTGCCTGCCGCACATCTGCGCTCACGCCCATCGCGTTAGGCGCGGGAATGTCCTTCATGCTTTCGCTGTACCAATCCATACTATTTCTGTGATTTGCAACTATTTTGCTATTATAGTTCTCATATTCTTTAATCAGCTCCTTAAAAGAATCCCTAACCCCCTCTGATAAATAAGTATCCGCAAAATAGTTGAGCGCATTAACAGAAGAAACTAAATCCAGCTTTGCCGCCTCATGAGACATACTGTTATCCCAACGTCCTGCGTCTAAAGGCCATCTAATACTGTCCATACCAGAGGTAATATTTTTCAACATATTCTCCATTCTGTCTGCCTGCTCATCGTCCATGTTATGAAAGACCCCTATATCATAAAGGAATTTGCTAAACACCAGATATTGTGTCGGTTCATTTTTGCTCAAATCTCCCCTATAATCAAAAGGACTCCACGGATTTTCCGCCTCCAGCTTCGCCTTCTCCGCCGCCTGCGCCGCTTTGCGCTCCGCAACCTGTGCCATAAACTCCTGCGAGTCCGGTGAGATGTCAACGGTAAACTGTTTTGCATGAATCCCCATGTCCTCGTAAGCCTTCTCCTCCTTGATTCAATGATATTTTTAATGTTCGTTTGATTGATGTACATATCCCTCAATTCCAGCTAAAATTACTTGGTTTCCTTGTGTTGCAATACAATCACAAGAACATTCCTATATAGGGTATCCATAGCATATCTAACAATTTAGGATGTCAAAATATTGGCTTCATACCGCTCAAGGAATCTGCCTGTATTTTGTTTCTTTGATAAAATGCTTTTTTCCAGTAACTCTTCCTTCATTTCCTTTTCTTCTAACTGATCTTTCAGATACTCTTTCTTTGCCAATCGCTCCTCAAACTGCTCTCTTAGAAGCTTTCTCTTTTCATAATGTTCCTGCAGTGAAGCCTTTTTCCTTTGCCCTTTCTTTATCGGCATCTCATTCTGCGCACTATTGTCTGATGAAGATTTACTGTTCGTAACGTATGTATTAAAACTCCCACAACAATTCCCGTTTTCGTCAAAAATCAATTCATCATTCACAACTCTTGCTCCCTGTGCACTCC
>ERZ777305.925-NODE-925-length-42617-cov-10.064753_pt1 | contig 42617 bp, 34 predicted proteins | sample MGYA00374965_ERZ777305 | MGnify/ENA primary metagenome ERZ777305 (study PRJEB29328, sample SAMD00013331) | mouse gut metagenome | study: EMG produced TPA metagenomics assembly of the Metagenome analysis of fecal microbiota from mouse which was promoted...
GTAGCGGCTGATGTGATCGTGATACCTCTCTCCTGCTCCTGCTCCATCCAGTCCATGGTAGCAGTGCCTTCATGAGTATCACCAATCTTATAGTTTACACCAGTATAATAAAGGATACGCTCTGTCAATGTCGTCTTACCAGCATCAATATGAGCCATAATACCAATATTTCTGGTTCTCTCTAGTGGATATTCTCTTCCAGCCAAGGTTTTTTCCTCCTTATATTACTTAGAAACGATAGTGCGCAAAAGCCTTGTTTGCCTCTGCCATCTTGTGCATATCTTCTTTTCTCTTCACGGCTGCGCCTGTATTGTTCGCAGCATCTAAAATCTCATTTGCAAGTCTCTGTTCCATGGTCTTTTCGCCTCTCTTACGAGAAAACATTACCAACCAACGAAGACCAAGCGCCTGCCGTCTGTCCGGACGAACCTCAATCGGCACCTGATAGGTAGCGCCACCGATACGTCTCGCCTTAACTTCGAGAACGGGCATGATATTATTCATAGCCTCCTCAAATACATCGAGCGCCGGCTTGCCAGCCTTCTCCTCCACTCTTGCAAATGCTCCGTATACAATCTTCTGTGCAACACCCTTCTTACCATCCAACATGATATTGTTGATAAGCTTGGTCACTACTTTATTATTGTATAAAGGATCTGCTAATACATCTCTCTTTGCAATATGTCCTTTACGTGGCACGATTCTTCCCTCCTTATTAAAATTAATAATTCACCGGTACTCACATGTGTCCTCTAATTCAATGTGTCCGTGCGGTTTTCTATCAATAAGAATCCCAACACTAAATTAGTTCTGTTTGTGGTCCTGATTACCTAACCTAATTCCTGCGATACTAAGCCTGAAAAAATTTCCTTCAGACGCAGGTTTGCTTGCCAAACCTGCAGACGTTAATTTGCGCAGCAAATTTACGTCACTTATTTCGCTTTCTTAGGTCTCTTAGCGCCGTACTTGGAACGAGCCTGTTTTCTGTTAGCGACTCCCGCAGTATCGAGGGTACCTCTGATGATGTGGTATCTCGTACCAGGTAAGTCCTTGACTCTTCCGCCACGAATAAGGACTACGCTATGCTCCTGCAGGTTATGACCCTCACCAGGGATATAGCTTGTCACTTCGATTCCGTTAGAAAGACGTACTCTGGCAATCTTTCTGAGCGCTGAGTTAGGCTTTTTAGGGGTAGCTGTCTTAACAGCAGTGCAGACACCTCTCTTCTGCGGAGAAGCTGTATTAGTAGCTGCCTTATGAAGGGAGTTGTATCCTTTCAACAAAGCAGGTGCTGTGGACTTCTTTACAGATGTCTGACGACCCTTTCTGACTAACTGGTTAAATGTTGGCATTCTTTTCACCTCCTGTATGATTGATTCCCAGCCTCTTTGGCTTTATGGCGCACAAAAAAAACGTATTCACGTGCACACTCAAATAGTATACTTGCCCGTGAATACGTTGTCAATACATTTTTCCTTGAAATTACTTAATTATTCGAGGATTTCAGCCTCTAAAGCCTCATCGGTCTCCTCGATGATATCTTCTTCCTCAAACTCCTCCGCGTCGTCAAAGTCCTCGATCTCATCCACATCTACCAGCTCGATCTCGTCCTCTTCCAGAGAATCCTCATCAAAGTCAATCTCATCATCCATATTGAGCCTGCTCAACAGATTCTCGTCTGTGCTGAGTCTGGTGTCGCGGTAACGCTTCATACCGGTACCGGCCGGAATCAGCTTACCGATGATCACGTTCTCTTTCAGTCCGATCAGGGCATCTACTTTACCCTTGATAGCCGCCTCAGTCAGAACCTTTGTGGTCTCCTGGAAGGATGCTGCTGACAGGAAGGAATCTGTCGCCAGTGCCGCTTTGGTAATACCCAACAGAATCTGCTTGCCGTCTGCCGGTTCTTTCCCCTCGCTGATAAGCTTCTCGTTCATATCTTCATATTCCAGAACGTCCACCAGTGTTCCAGGCAGGAAGTCTGTATCACCGTTGTTCTCGATACGCACTTTCTTAAGCATCTGGCGCACGATCACTTCGATATGCTTATCGGAAATATCCACACCCTGCAGACGATACACTCTCTGTACCTCACGCAGCATATAATCCTGTACAGCACGGATTCCCTTAATCTTTAACAGGTCATGAGGATTGACACTACCCTCTGTGAGTTCATCACCGGCCTCTAACACTGCCCCGTCTAACACTTTGATTCTGGATCCATAAGGAATCAGATAGGTCTTGGATTCGCCTGTCTCATTATTGGTGATCATGATCTCACGTTTTTTCTTAGTATCCTTGATGGTAGCCACGCCACCAAACTCTGCGATAATCGCAAGTCCTTTCGGTTTACGTGCCTCAAAAAGCTCCTCTACACGGGGAAGACCCTGTGTGATATCATCACCAGCCACACCGCCGGTATGGAAGGTACGCATGGTAAGCTGTGTACCAGGCTCACCAATGGACTGTGCCGCAATGATACCTACAGCCTCACCAACCTGAACAGCCTCGCCTGTAGCCATGTTTGCACCATAACACTTCGCACAGATACCCACATGGGAGCGGCATGTTAAGATGGTACGAATCTTTACTTCCTCTACCGGTTCGCCCTTTTCATTCACGCCCACGCTTAAAATCTTTGCAGCCCGGGCAGGCGTGATCATGTGATTTCTCTTCACAATCATCTTGCCGTCTTTATCTTTAATATCCTCACAGGAGAAACGTCCTGTAATTCTGTCTTTTAATCCTTCGATGGTCTCCTTGCCGTCCATGAACGCCTTGACAACCATGCCGGAAATATCCTCTTTGCCTTCACAGCAATCCATCTCACGGATGATCAGTTCCTGAGATACGTCCACCATTCTTCTGGTCAGATAACCGGAGTCAGCGGTACGAAGCGCGGTATCGGACAGACCTTTACGTGCCCCGTGAGCAGACATGAAATATTCCAGTACATCCAGACCTTCACGGAAGTTGGATTTAATGGGCAGCTCGATGGTACGTCCTGTGGTATTTGCCATCAGACCACGCATACCTGCCAGCTGTTTGATCTGCTGGTTGGAACCACGGGCACCGGAGTCCGCCATCATGAAGATATTATTATATTTATCCAGTCCGGAGAGCAGAACTTCCGTAAGTTCCTTATCCGTCTCATTCCAGGTTTCCACAACCGCACGGTATCTTTCTTCTTCCGTGATCAGTCCGCGCCTGAAATTGACAGAAATCTTATCTACGGTAGCCTGTGCTGCCTCCAGCATTTCTTCCTTTCGAGCCGGCACTGTCATATCGGAAATCGATACCGTCATGGCCGCCTGTGTGGAATATTTATAACCGATGGACTTGATCATATCAAGCACTTCTGCGGTTCTTACCGCACCGTGAATATTGATGACCTTCTCCAGAATCTGTTTTAACTGTTTCTTACCCACATGGAAATCCACTTCCAGTTTCAGAAGATCTTCCGGATTGGTTCTGTCCACATAGCCAAGATCCTGCGGTAAGATCTCATTGAAGAGGAATCGGCCAAGGGTTGACTCCACATTCCCAGACACCACACTGCCGTCCGCGGTCTTCTTGGTCACTCTCACCCTGATTCTCGTATGCAGGGTACAAGCCTTATTTTCATAGGCAAGAATGGCTTCATTCACATTCTTAAAGAACTTGCCCTCGCCCTGTGCGCCAGGCCTTTCCTGGGTCAGGTAATAGATACCAAGCACCATATCCTGGGAAGGCACCGCCACCGGACCGCCGTCCGAAGGTTTTAAGAGGTTATTCGGAGAAAGCAGAAGGAATCTGCACTCTGCCTGTGCCTCCACGGAAAGGGGCAGATGCACTGCCATCTGGTCACCGTCAAAGTCAGCGTTAAACGCCGTACATACGAGTGGATGCAGTTTGATTGCCTTACCTTCCACAAGAATCGGCTCAAAAGCCTGGATGCCGAGTCTGTGCAGAGTAGGCGCACGGTTTAACATCACCGGATGCTCTTTGATGACTTCCTCGAGCACATCCCATACCTGGGTATCCAGTCTCTCCACCAGTTTCTTGGCAGCCTTAATATTCTGGGAAATCCCGCGGGATACCAGTTCTTTCATCACAAAGGGTTTAAACAGTTCGATTGCCATTTCTTTGGGCAGACCGCACTGGTAAATCTTTAACTCAGGGCCTACCACGATAACCGATCGACCCGAATAGTCAACACGCTTACCAAGCAGATTCTGACGGAAACGCCCTGATTTACCCTTTAACATATCGGACAGGGACTTTAATGCCCTGTTGCCAGGTCCTGTCACCGGACGCCCTCTTCTGCCGTTATCAATCAACGCATCCACAGCCTCCTGCAGCATACGCTTCTCATTGCGGACAATGATATCTGGCGCGCCTAACTCCAAAAGTCTTTTCAGACGATTGTTTCTGTTGATAATCCTTCTGTACAAATCATTTAAGTCAGATGTGGCAAAACGTCCGCCATCCAACTGTACCATAGGACGCAGATCTGGCGGAATGACCGGAATCGCATCCATGATCATCCATTCCGGCTGATTTCCGGACTCTCTGAAAGCCTCCACGACTTCCAGTCTCTTGATGATACGGGCACGCTTCTGACCGGTGGACTCTTTCAGACCTTCCTTCAGCTCAACTGCTTCCGACTCCAGGTTAATAGCCTGCAAAAGTTCCTTGATTGCCTCTGCACCCATGCCCACACGGAATTTATTGCCCCAGTTCTCCCTGGCATCCTGATATTCCTTCTCGGAGAGGACCTGCTTATATTCCAGATCCGTCTCTCCCCCGTCCAGCACAATATAGGACGCGAAGTAAAGCACCTTCTCAAGCACTCTCGGGGACAGATCAAGAATCAATCCCATACGGCTCGGGATACCTTTAAAATACCAGATGTGGGATACAGGTGCTGCCAGTTCGATATGTCCCATACGCTCTCTGCGGACACTGGACTTGGTCACTTCCACACCACACCTGTCACAGACCACACCCTTATATCTGATCTTTTTATATTTACCGCAATGACACTCCCAGTCCTTGCTGGGTCCAAAGATCTTCTCACAGAAAAGACCTTCTTTCTCGGGTTTTAACGTTCTATAATTGATAGTCTCAGGCTTCGTGACCTCACCTCTGGACCACTCTCTGATCTTTTCAGGTGATGCCAATCCAATCTTGATCGCATCAAATGTCATAGGTTGATATGTTTCCTGTCTCGTTTCTGACATCTTACACTATGCTCCTTCCAGATTATTTAAGGATCTTCTCTTGGTCTTATTCAAACTCCACTTCAAGATCCAGGTCATCTTCAGCCAAATCTTCTTCCTCGTCACTGGTCACAAGTTCCCCGCTGTCCTCATCAAACTCCTGCTTCTGGTAACCCATGGATCCCAGGGACTCGTTCTCGTAATCATAATTACGGGAATCACCCTCTATCTCATAGCGATACTCATTCTCACCGTAATCGATGGTCTCCATGATCTCCACTTCGGTCTGATCGTCACGAAGGACTCTCACATCCAGACCTAAGGACTGTAATTCCTTAAGCAATACCTTAAAGGACTCCGGCACACCAGGCTCCGGAATATTATCTCCCTTGATGATTGCCTCGTAAGTTTTGACACGTCCCACCACATCATCGGACTTCACAGTCAGGATTTCCTGCAGTGTATAAGCCGCACCATATGCCTCCAGCGCCCATACTTCCATCTCACCGAAACGCTGTCCGCCAAACTGTGCCTTACCGCCCAGAGGCTGCTGTGTTACCAGCGAGTAAGGACCTGTGGAACGCGCGTGGATCTTATCGTCTACCAGATGATGCAGTTTCAGGTAGTGCATGTGTCCGATTGTAACTGGTGAATCAAAATACTCACCTGTCCGTCCGTCCCGCAGTCTGACTTTACCATCCCTGGAAATCGGTACACCCTTCCACAGTTCACGGTGATCTCTGTTTTCATACAGATACTCCATGACCTCTGGTAAAAGTTCTTCTTTATGTCTCTTCTCGAACTCTTCCCATTCCAGATTGACATAGTCATTGGCCAGATCCAGGGTATCCATGATATCATCCTCTTTCGCACCGTCAAACACCGGTGTTGCCACGTTAAAGCCAAGAGCCTTCGCAGCCAGGGACAGATGAATCTCCAGCACCTGCCCGATATTCATACGGGAAGGCACGCCCAGCGGATTCAACACGATATCAAGAGAACGGCCATTGGGCAGATAAGGCATATCCTCTACCGGCAGCACACGGGATACAACACCCTTGTTACCATGACGGCCTGCCATCTTATCGCCCACAGAAATCTTCCTCTTCTGTGCAATGTAAATGCGGACAGCCTGATTCACACCCGGAGAAAGTTCATCACCATTCTCTCTGGTAAATACCTTGGCATCCACAACAATACCATACTCACCGTGCGGCACTTTCAGGGACGTATCACGTACTTCCCTTGCCTTCTCACCAAAGATGGCACGAAGCAGCCTCTCTTCCGCCGTCAGCTCGGTCTCTCCCTTAGGTGTCACTTTACCCACCAGGATATCACCGGCGCGTACTTCCGCACCAATACGGATGATACCTCTGTCATCCAGATCTTTCAAAGCATCGTCACCCACGCCAGGCACATCCCTTGTAATCTCTTCCGGTCCCAGTTTGGTGTCACGTGCTTCTGCTTCATATTCCTCAATGTGTACGGAAGTATAGACATCTTCCTGTACCAGTCTCTCACTTAAAAGGACTGCGTCCTCGTAATTATAACCTTCCCAGGTCATGAACCCGATTAACGGATTCTTACCAAGCGCCAGCTCACCGCCATCCGTGGAAGGGCCGTCCGCAATAACCTCACCCTGCTCCACATGGGCGCCTTTCTGCACAATAGGCTTCTGGTTGTAGCAGTTGGACTGGTTACTTCTGGAGAATTTGGACAGATGGTACTCCATCTTCTCCCCATCATCACAGGTCACTTTGATTAGATTAGAAGATACATAATCAATGGTACCTGCTTTCTTCGCCACCACACAGACACCCGAGTCCACAGCCGCCTTCGGCTCCATACCGGTTCCCACCACAGGCGTCTCTGTAAAGAGCAGCGGCACTGCCTGTCTCTGCATGTTGGATCCCATCAGCGCACGGTTCGCATCGTCGTTCTGCAAAAACGGAATGAGCGCCGTTGCCACCGAAAATACCATCTTCGGAGACACGTCCATATAATCAAACATGGCCTTGGGATATTCCTGGGTCTCCATCTTATAACGTCCGGATACACTGTTTCTCTTAAAATAGCCATCCTTGTCCAGAGGTGTGGAAGCCTGCGCCACATGGTAATTATCTTCCTCGTCAGCCGTCATGTAGACTGCTTCATCAGTAACACGCGGATTCGCCGGGTCAGACTTATCAATTCTACGATAAGGCGCCTCCACAAATCCATATTCATTAATCCTTGCATAAGATGCAAGGGAGTTGATCAGACCAATGTTCGGTCCCTCAGGCGTCTCGATAGGACACATTCTGCCATAGTGCGTATAATGGACATCTCGCACCTCAAATCCCGCCCGGTCTCTGGACAGACCGCCCGGTCCCAATGCGGAAAGACGTCTCTTGTGTGTCAGCTCACCCAGCGGATTGTTCTGATCCATGAACTGTGACAGCTGAGAAGAACCAAAGAACTCCTTCACTGCCGCCTGCACCGGCTTGATGTTGATGAGCACCTGCGGGGAAATCTCCTCCGCATCATGGGTGGTCATTCTCTCGCGCACCACTCTCTCCAGCCTGGAAAGACCAATACGATACTGATTCTGCAAAAGCTCACCCACCGCACGGATACGACGATTGCCCAGATGATCGATATCATCATCGTTGCCGATACCGTACTCCAGATGGATATTATAATTAATGGAAGCTAAAATATCTTCCTTAGTAATATGTTTCGGAATCAACTCGTGTACATTCTTCTGGATTGCCTCTGCAAGCATCCCCGGATCATCACTGTACTCCTGCAAAATCTGCTGTAATACAGGGAAATAAACCAGCTCCGTAACACCCAACTCTCTGGGATTGCAATCTACAAAGTTGGTGATATCCACCATCATATTGGAAAGAACCTTGACGTTCTTTTCCTCTGTCTGAATCCATACAGCAGGCACAGCAGCATTCTGAATCATATCAGCCATCTCTGCCGTTATCTTATCTCCTGCCTTAGCCAGAATCTCACCTGTCAATGTATCCACCACATCCTCTGCCAGAACGTGATTTCTAATTCTGTTTCTGAACATCAGCTTTTTATTAAATTTATATCTGCCGACTTTGGCAAGATCATATCTTCTGGGGTCAAAAAACATAGCGGTGATCAGACTCTCAGCACTCTCCACGCTCAAAGGCTCACCGGGACGAATCTTTTTATATAATTCCAACAGGCCTTCCTGATAGTTCTCGGAAGTATCTTTTGCAAAACTTGCCTCAATCTTGGGCTCATCGCCAAAAAGCTCCCTGATCTCATCGTTGGAGCCCACGCCAAGTGCACGGACCAGCACGGTTATCGGAACTTTCCTGGTCCTGTCCACACGCACGTAAAAGACATCATTGGAGTCTGTCTCATACTCCAACCATGCTCCGCGGTTCGGGATTACAGTCGCAGAAAAAAGCCGCTTACCAATCTTATCATGTCCGATGCCATAATAAATGCCGGGAGAACGCACAAGCTGGCTGACAATAACACGCTCCGCGCCATTGATCACAAAAGTGCCTGTCTCAGTCATCAGCGGCAGATCTCCCATAAAGATCTCGTGCTCTGTGATCTCATCCTTCTCCTTATTAATCAGGCGTACTTTTACCTTGAGAGGGGCTGCATAAGTGGCGTCTCTCTCCTTACATTTTTCGATAGAATACTTGACATCCTCTTCGCATAACTCGAAGTCAACGAATTCCAAACTCAGATGCCCACTGTAATCTGAAATCGGAGAAATATCGTCAAACACTTCTTTTAAGCCTTCATCCAGAAACCACTGGTAGGAGTTCTTCTGAACTTCGATCAGGTTCGGCATATCCAGAACCTCTTTCTGTCGTGCATAGGTCATACGCGTATTTCTGCCGGCTGCAGTCTTACGGATCCTGTTCTTTTCCATTGACATCTCACCCCGTTCTTTATGATTGATGCATGCTTAGTCACAATATCATACTTCAAATAAGCATACCACACCACAATAGTGCATCATACATTCTACTACAAGTCCTCAGGGGAGTCAACGATTATTTTGAGAAATTAAAAAAGATTTTAGAATTACAGATTTCCATGACAACTGATAACAAACTTCGCCAGATATCCTTAGTTTGCAAAACCGCCCACGTACCTGTAAGCAGTACGTGAACGGTCTTCTTGTTTACTATGTGGGCTGGATTACTTAAGAGTAACCTTAGCGCCCTCAGCCTCTAACTTAGCCTTGAGGTCATCAGCCTCTTCCTTGGAAGCAGCTTCTTTGAGTACCTTCGGAGCGGAATCTACCATATCTTTAGCTTCCTTCAAGCCAAGGCCTGTTGCCTCACGAACAACCTTGATAACCTTAACCTTGTTCGGGCCAACCTCTGTCAGCTCTACGTCGAACTCGGTCTTCTCCTCTGCTGCCGCTGCACCTGCGTCACCGCCTGCTGCTGCAACTACCACGCCTGCTGCTGCGGATACACCGTATTTCTCCTCGCAAGCTTTTACTAAATCATTCAACTCTAATACTGTCAACTCATCAATCGCACTGATGATTTCTTCAATAGATAACTTTGCCATGATTTTACCTCCATATTTTTATTGTTGTTAGTTTGTCTGATACCTTACTTCAAGTGTTACTCTGCTGCAGGTGCTTCCTCAGCGGGAGCTGCCTCTGCTGCAGGCGCCTCTTCAGCGGGTGCTTCTTCCGGTGCTGCCTCTTCAGCCGCAGGTGCCTCACACGCAGATGCTCCGCCTTTCTCTGCCAGCTGATTCATGACACGAGCAAAATTGGTAATCGGAGACTGGATACTGCCAAGCAGCTTGGACAACAGCTCTTCTCTGGAAGGAATCTTGGAAATCTCTATGATACCGTTGGCATCATAAGCGATACCTTCCACAACACCGCCCTTAACTTCAAGAGCGTTTGCTGTCTTAGCGAATTTGCATAATACTCTGGCAGGCGCTGTAGCATCCTCTGTGGAAATAGCAACTGCGCTGGGACCTTCCAGATAAGGAAGAAGGGATTCATAATCCGTGCCCTTAAATGCAAAATTCATCATTGTGTTCTTGTAAACCTTGTAGGTGATGCCAGCTTCACGAAGCTGCTTACGAAGCTGTGTATCCTGTTCCACCGTAAGTCCGCGGTAATCAACCAGAACAACTGACTGCGCGTCTTTCACGGCTGCAGAAATCTCTTCTACGATAGGTTTTTTCAGTTCAACCTTTGCCATTACATTACCTCCTTATAGATTTTGTGCCGAAAGGAGTCTATTTCATAAAAAATCCTCCCCAAAGACAGGGAGGATTAAATGTCATAAAGTACTCTTCTCTCCTCGGTAGGCGGACTCTTACGCCGGCAATACGGCACCTACTGTCTTCGGCCTGGTTTTATAACCTTGAATACTATAGCACAGCATATCTTTTATTGTCAACTGTTTTAGGAAAACTTCTTTCAGCAAACTTCTTTCAGACTTCTTTCAGAAGTGCTTCTTTCGGAAATCTCCCTCAGTCCAGTTTCGTTCCATACTTCTTCTTATTGGCCGCCAGAATCTCTTCCTGCTTCTTTAACATCTCATCCGCCGTCATCAGTTCTGCCGCACCCGGCCTGTTCATGTACTTCGCATACTTTATCTTTTCTTCGTCTATATAGGTGGAATCACCCTCTGTATATGTATAATCAGGCACCCCGTCCTTTGTGGACTCAAAAAAGTTTACAAACTCGTCTTCGTCTATCTCTCCCGCCAGAAAATCTTTCCAGAAATTCTCATTGGCCGCAAAGCGCAGATTGGCATCCGAAGGAAATCTCATCAGAAAATCCATTACCCTCTCATACTGTCCTTCCTCCGTAAACGGCAGCCTGAAACAGTCTTTATTCACCCATCTTGTGCCATCAAAATAAGCCTCTTTGCAGATAATCCCGTCCTGTGTAAAAGCCGTGATAAACCAGTGCTTCTCTTTGGGATCGTCCGTGGGATAACTGCACTTGACCACCTCTTCCGTCAGAAGCTGTGCAGTCCTTTCCTCGTCCAGCTCCTCAGTCTTCGCATCCGCCTGCACGGTGTTCACCACGGTTTCTGTTCTGACCGTACCCTGCTCTGCTCCTGCGCCGCCGGCTGTATTGCCCTCTGCAGGCACCTGAACCGTAAGTTCCGTCACAGCCGCTGCGGTTTCTGTCCCTGTCGCGTCCGGTTTCCCGTCCATCTCTCTTCTGAGGGCTTCTTTGGCCGCCTGTTTCTCCGCTTCCTCGATCTGGGCCTGCACTTCCCCCTGCAGGGCTTCCTCTGCGGCATCAAATTTTTCCAGAAGCTTATCCCATTCCTTCATGGTATAAGCCATGGCTCCAATCTGAAACTTGGGCTCCACTGTGCCTTCCTTGACGTTCTTTGCCATCTCGGCCATCTTTTCCAGAATCTGCTCCCTGCAGGTCTTGTCCGTTTCACTTCCGGAAGCGTCAGTTGCTTCCTGCTCCTTTGTCTCCTCTGCTGCCGGGACGGCTTCCTGGTTTTTCTTTGTATATCTTTTATAATATTCCTGTCCCTGGTTTCCTGACCAGGGGCTGTTATAGCGATCCGAATTAATATGCATAGCCCTCATTCCTTTCCGTCTGTTTGTATGTATGTCTTTATAAGGAATACGAATCAGACTGCTGAAAAGTTTCAGCGTGAAATCCTTTTCTATGTTTTCTTTGCCCCTTTACCAGGTCACATATCCATCCTCATCAATCTGCACGCCCTCGGAAATACCGCGCATATAATTGAGCACCCGTGTTTTCTCCTCCCCATCCAGAAGTCCTGTCTTACAACCGCTCTGCAGACAGGGAATAAACTGATAGCTCACCAGCCCGTCTTTGTCAATGACGGCTTTCACCATACCTGTATCCAGCGTCTTTGAATTAAACCAGAAATTACCCAGGCTGTAGATGACAGGCACGCCCTGAATCACACCGATAGGCTGCAGGCAATGTGGATGATCCCCGATGACCAGATCTGCGCCAGCCGCTATCACCTCCGGCGCCTGCTTCAGCTGTGCCCAGTCAAGCGCGGCCTCATTCTCTGTCCCCCAATGAACATACACCACCACGAAATCACAGTTCTCTTTCGCTTCCCGGATGGTTTCCAAAAGGTTCTCTCCATCCCAGCAGCGGAACACACCCGGGGCGTTCTCCGTGGCACCGCGGGTATCCGGATTGTCCAGACGTTCAATCTGGGTGGCTGTGATGAAAGCTACTTTGATATCGTCCACAATATAATAAGCCGGACGCCGCGCTTCTTCTAAATTGCGTCCTGCCCCGATTGCCGTAATGCCTGCCTCTTTCAAAATATCCAGGGTATCAAGGAGCGCTTCTTCCCCGTAGTCATAAGCATGATTGTTTGCCAGAGAAACAATATCCACTCCCATATCCTGCAGGTAATTCACAGTCTCCGGCCTCGCCCGGAACGTAAACTGTTTGCCCGCAAGCGGAGCGCCTCTGTCAGAATAGGGGAACTCATTGTTGAGCATCATAACATCTGCCCCCTCCATCTCCCTGATCAGCTCCGGCGATATCCCCTGCTCAATGCCTCCGCCAGCCAACGGATACTTCATGATGGCATAATGATCGTCAAAGAGAATGTCTCCGGCAAAGAGCAGCGACACCTGTCCCGGCTCCCCGGCCTCCTTGTAATAAATATTGTTCTGCGCCATGTATTCCGGATCATCAAGCTCTGTCTGATATTTATTCTGAACATCTTCCGCTTTCTCTTCCTGCCTGGGCACATCCTCCGGCACCTGTTCTGTCTGTGACGGTTTTACTGGCTTCATCGTGCTCTGCACACGCCTGGCCGGTTCAAAGACCCACTGGTACGCCGCCAGCGCCAAAAGCCCCACAACCACCGCCACGCTCAGAGTCAAAATAAACGGCAGCAGGAAGCTGCGGCTTATACGAACTCTCTTCCTATTATTTTTTTTCGTTTTGCGTACTCTTTTCTTCTTGCCCATAATTTTATCACTTCACCAATGCTGTAATCCTGCACCGCCTCAGAAAGAATCACACAGCAATTCTTTGGACGCAGAGTGCTGACTCTGGTCTATTATACCACAAAAAGAGCATCCTAAACAGAAAAGGTAATGCGCTATGCACATTACCTCTTAAACTTGCTGTTTATCAAACAGATATTAATACTTTGCCGTATTGATCTTCACGCCGGGACCCATTGTGGTTGCCAGTGTGATACTTCTCAAATACTGACCCTTTAATGCCGAAGGTTTTGCCTTCACGATAGCTTCCATCAATGCATTAAAGTTCTCCTGCAGCTTACTTTCCTCAAAGGAAACCTTTCCAACCGGTACATGGATGATATTCGCCTTATCCAGTCTGTACTCGATCTTACCTGCCTTGATATCGCTGATTGCCTTCGCCACATCCATGGTTACCGTACCAGCCTTCGGGTTGGGCATCAAACCTTTCGGTCCGAGCACCTTACCGAGACGTCCCACAACGCCCATCATGTCAGGTGTTGCCACAACCACATCAAAGTCGAGCCAGCCTTCATTCTGAATCTTAGGAATCAGCTCATCGCCGCCCACATGATCTGCACCGGCTGCCTCAGCCTCCGCCACCTTATCACCCTTAGCGAACACTAATACTTTTACTGTCTTACCTGTACCGTTGGGCAGAACTACCGCACCACGAACCTGCTGTTCAGCGTGACGGCCATCACACCCGGTCTTGATATGAACTTCTACAGTCTCATCAAATTTCGCTGTTGCTGTCTTCTTTACTAAGGCAATCGCCTCTGCTGTATCGTACAGGGTTGCACGGTCTACCAGCTTAGCGGCCTCCTGATATTTTTTACCATGTTTCATGTTAGCCCCTCCATTACTCTTCTACTGTGATGCCCATACTTCTTGCAGTACCGGCAATCATGCTCATAGCAGCCTCTACGCTTGCCGCATTTAAATCAGGCATCTTCATCTCCGCAATTTCCTGTAACTTCGCCTTGGAAATGGTTGCAACCTTAGCCTTGTTAGGGGTCGCGGAACCGGACTTAATGTTGCATGCTTTCTTTAAAAGAACTGCAGCCGGGGGAGTCTTTGTAATGAAACTGAAACTTCTGTCTGCATAAACAGTGATAACAACAGGGATGATCACATCACCTTTATCAGCTGTTCTCGCGTTGAACTGTTTGGTAAATTCAACGATGTTGACACCGTGCTGTCCAAGTGCAGGACCAACCGGCGGTGCTGGTGTTGCTTTACCAGCAGGGATCTGTAACTTGATATATCCTTCTACTTTCTTTGCCATAGCGGCACCTCCTAATATATTGTGGTTTAGGCGCTGTTTTAAATGCGAAGCATCTCACGAATATCCGGTTCTTGCAAGTTTGCCCTCTGGCAAACTTGCGATTTTAAATGCGAAGCATTTTAAATCACAGCTCCCACACGCATATCTACACCCACGCGCAATGCCCGCAGGAATAAATATCATCCTATCTAAGACTTCTGACCTCTGCAAAACTGATTTCCACAGGAGTCTCTCTGCCAAACAATTCTACATTAATCGTAGCCGTCTGCTTATTGTAATCGATTCTCTGTACAACGCCCACCGTATCCTTCCAGACGCCGGCAACCACCACAATGGTATCGCCCTCTGCAAAGTCTACACTCACGTTCTCCATCTTAATGCCGAGCGGCTTCATCTCCGCCTCTGTGAGCGGCACCGGCTTGCTTCCCGGTCCCACAAAGCCCGTCACACCTCTGGTATTTCTCACAACATACCATGTATCATCATTCATGACCATATTGATCAGAACATAACCCGGGAACATCTTCTTCTGAACCGTCTTACGGGCACCGTTTTTCATTTCCATTACGTCCTGCATCGGCACCTTGACTTCCAGGATTTCCTCTTCCAGATGTCTGTTCTCAATTGTCTTCTCAATATTGGCTTTTACTTTGTTCTCATACCCGGAATAAGTATGCACAACATACCAATTCGCTTCTGCCATACCAATCCTCCATGCCTCTTATCAACCTATTTTGGAGCTTCCTAAAAAGTGAATGTAGTAATGAAATCCACACCGTACTGCAGACCAAAGTCCAGTACCGTAATAATCGCTCCTACTACTAAGGAAATAATAACAACCGCCACGGATTGTTTCAAAAGGGCATCTTTATCAGGCCAGGTGATCTTCTTAAACTCAGCTTTCACGCCATCAAAAAATTTGACCGCTTTAGCTGTCTTGTCCGATTTTGCTGATTTTGCAGAATCTCCCATAGCTATTCTCCTTTCCCTCTGAAAGAGTGACAGACAATTACTTCGTCTCCTTATGAAGGGTATGTCTCTTGCAGAATCTGCAATACTTCTTTGTCTCCATTCTGTCCGGATGAGTCTTCTTGTCCTTCGTCGTATTGTAGTTACGCTGTTTACATTCTGTACATGCTAATGTGATTCTTGTGCGCATCTTATTACCTCCACGTGCATTTACTCTTCATTTACTTTGTAATCACCGGGTCTGCCCGATTTTTTAAGCATAAAAAAAAGACCTAAATCTTATCTCGCTCACACAATATATCATATGAGAAGAACTAAGTCAACCGCTTTTTTCCGGTTTCTTCCCGGGATTCTTAATTTTATATAAAATTTTTGTTACTTTCCTCTTCATAATTCTCACTTCCCTTACGATATATATTTAAATCGGATATTTGACGACAATTTATTATATTTTATATTTAAAAGATAAGGGTTTCTAAAACCATAAATACTTGCTTTTCACCCTTGTCTAATGTTACAATAAAAGTACAATTCACTGATTATAAGTTTATTGTCAGTATTCATATTCAAATAGGATCTTTTATCATACAATATTATAAATAAGTTAAAATGCCCACGGAGATGCTTTGCAGGCTACGGACAGCCCGAGAAAACATCTGCGATGATTTCATGGAAGAAAGGAGGGGCTTATGTCTTATAATACTGTTCATACTTTAATGAATGTCTATAATTTCTATATGCCGACCTATGCGCCCAAGTCAAGCACGCCTTATGATTCCCATAAGAAGAGCGACCTGCGCAAGGTATACAATTCCATTGTAAAAATGAACAAGGAATCCCCTCTGTTTATCCTGGATACCAGTAAGGAGTCACAGCGGTTTGCTGTCGGCATGAAGGAAAATGCCAGGGAGCTGCGCAATACGATTGCTTCACTGGGCGGCCTGGATGAAGAAGAACTTCTGAATAAAAAGGTGGCCTATTCCAGCAATGAAAATATCGCTACGGCTTCCTATATTGGGTCTTCCAATCCGGATGAGGATACTTCCTCTTACGAAGTGGAGGTCAGACGTCTTGCATCCACACAGGTAAACATGGGAAATTTTCTTGCCGATGAAGAAAATATCTCTCTTACGCCCGACACATACTCTTTTGATGTAAGTATAGACGATCTCAATTATGAGTTCCAGTTCAGCATCAAGGCAACCGATACGAACCGCGATGTGCAGGATCGCTTATCCCGCCTGATCAATAATGCAAACATTGGTATGACAGCGCAGGTCATCGAAGACGGTCATGGCAATTCCAGTCTCAGAATGGAATCCAATGCCACCGGTCTGAAAGACGGTAAGTATTATCAGTTTACGATATCCGATCAACGAACCAGTAAGGCCTCCGGTGCCGTGGATTATCTGGGACTTGATTATGTTGCTTCACCGCCAACCGATGCTTCTTTTCTGGTGAATGATGAGGAAATCTCTTCCACTTCTAACCACTATACGATAGAGCATACTTATAATGTGCAGTTGAAAGGCGTAAGCAGCGAAGAGGGCGAGACTGCTTCCATCGGACTGAAGACGGATGTAGAATCCCTGGCCGAAAATATCAACACACTTGTTAATGGATATAATTCTTTCCTGAAGGCAGTTGCTGAATACAGTGAGGACCAGCCAAAGAGCAACCGTTTATTTAACGAGATGAGCAGCGTTGCCAGAGTTTATGCCAAAGGGCTCACACAGGCCGGACTGAATTTAAACCTGGACGGCACATTGGAAGTGGATGGTGATGTTCTCAGACAGAAGGCCATGAGTGATAATGCCAGAGAGTCCTTCTCTTCCATGAAGGGTTTCACAAATTCTGTACTGCGCAAGTCAAACCAGGTAGCCTTAAATCCTATGAATTACGTCAATAACGTGATCGTGTCTTATAAAAATCCTGGGAAGAACTTTGCAACTCCTTATATCACCAGTGCATACAGCGGCATGATGTTCAACGGTTATTGTTAAGATTCTGATACCGGAAAGCGGTTGAATCAGCAGAGTATTTCTCTGCCGGTTCAACCGCTTCTTTGATTAATTCCGCTATCAAAGCGGTATATTTCCATGCTTTTTCTTCGGCCCCTCCGCCTGCTTATTCTTAAGTCCGCGCAGTGCCTTAATCAGTGCTTCCCTTGTCTCCTCCGGCTTAATCACCTCGTTGACATAGCCTCTGGCTGCCGCCACATAAGGGTTTAAGAATCGGTCCTCATACTCCTTCTTGCACTGTGCCCGCATAGCCTCCGGATCTGCAGCCGCTTTGATCTTACGCTTGAAAGCAATATTCACGGCGCCGTCCGCTCCCATCACCGCAATCTCAGCTATCGGCCAGGCATACACAATATCCGCTCCCATCTCTTTAGAGTTCATGGCAATGTAAGCCCCGCCGTAAGCTTTCCGCATGATCAGGGAAATCTTTGGCACTGTAGCTTCAGAGTAAGCATACAGAATCTTCGCGCCATGACGGATGATACCATTATGTTCCTGCGCGGTACCCGGCAGAAACGCGGGTACATCGATCAGCGTGATGAGGGGTATGTTAAAGCAGTCACAAAATCTGATAAATCTGGCTATCTTATCGGAAGCATGGTAATCCAGAGAGCCGCCCATGGAGTTGGGCTGATTGGCCACAATACCCACAACCTTGCCCTCCATCCGGCACCACCCCACCACCGCGTTGGTGGCGAACTCCTTTTGTACCTCAAAGAAGCTTCCCTCGTCCACGATGCAGTCGATCACTTCCTTCACATCATAGGCATGACGGGAATTGTCCGGCACAATATCCATGATTTTAGCCGCTTTCGCACGCATGGCGCTGCCTGCCTTGCCACCCTCGCCTCTGCCAAATACCCTGCCGACCCTGGGCAGGATGCTCTGTCTTTCTTTCGTATTGATCACCGGCGGTTTCTCCGTCCAGTTGCTGGGCAGATAGGACAGCAGCTTACGAACACCCATCAGGCACTCATTCTCAGTCTCATAAGTAAAGTGGGACACGCCGCTCTTCTTCGCATGCACTTCTGCGCCGCCCAGTTCTTCCACCGACACTTCTTCATTGATAACTGTCTTCACCACATTGGGGCCGGTTATAAACATCTTGGATGTATCTTTTACCATAAAAATAAAATCACAGATAGCAGGCGCATAGCAGGCGCCGCCGGAACACGGTCCCAGAATCACCGCAATCTGCGGGATAACACCGGAAGCCTTCGTATGACGCAGAAACATGCCGCTGTAGCCGCTCAGGGAAGAAATTCCTTCCTCAATCCTGGCGCCGCCACTGTCATTGATACAGATCAAAGGCGCTTTCATTTCCATAGCCATGTCCTGGATGCGGCAAATCTTAAATGAATGATACTCTCCCAGCGTTCCGCCAATCACTGTGAAATCCTCACTGGCCACAAAAACCTGTCTTCCGTCAATCTCACCGTACCCAGTCACCACACCGTCCCCGGGCACACGTCTCTTATCCAGATCAAAGTCATCGATACGTGATTCCAGAAATCCGTCCACCTCCACAAAGGTGCCGGGATCCAACAAAATCTCAATCCTCTCTCTGGCTGTCAGCTTGCCGGCAGCATGCTGTTTGTCAATTCTGTTCTGCCCACCGCCAAGCAGTGCCTTCTCTCTTCTTCCATCCAGTTCCTTAATCGCTTCGTTCCAGTTCATAACGCCTCCATCTGATATCCTGATCATCATTTCACATTAAATATTTGAAACTCTAATACTTTGATATTCAAACTATCAAGTAGTATTATAGGCAGAGTACTGTCTCTTGTCAATACTCTGCCTTCTATTTGTTGGCGAAAAATAAACTTGCAGCCCATTTATTCTGCAATGGATTTGGACAATTCTTCCTGTACCGCCGCAAGCGCTGTCCCGATCACCTTATCCATATCATAATATTTATACTGTCCCAGACGCCCACCAAAAAGAAGATGAGGCTTCGTCTCTGCCAGTTCCTGATATTTTATCAGCAGTCTGTCATTTGTTTCGTCATTGACAGGATAGTAAGGTTCTTCCCCTTCCTGCCAGAGTGCCGGATACTCCCTGGTAATCACAGTGCCCGGCTGTGTCCCGAACTCAAAGTGTTTATGCTCGATGATCCTTGTATAAGGAATCTCCCGCTGCGTATAATTCACTACCGCGTTACCCTGATAGTTGTCACAATCCGCAAGCGCCTGCGTCTCAAACCGCAAAGACCGGTACTCCAGATGGCCCAGACAGAAATCAAAATATTCATCCAGCATACCCGTGTAGACCACCTTGCGATAGGTGTTTCCTTCCCGGTCTGTCACACAGATCTTCCCATCTATCTCTTGTTCTGTGGCAAACTCCTTGTAAGACACCCCGGTTCTGACGGTAATCCCTTTGAGCATATTCTCTACCATCATGGTATAGCCTCCTATGGGAATCCCCTGATAACGGTCGTTAAAATAATTATTATCGTAGGTAAATCGAAGCGGCAGTCTTTTGATGATAAAAGCGGGCAGTTCCTTGCATTCCCTGCCCCACTGCTTCTCGGTATAACCTTTTACCAGCTTCTCATATACATCCGTGCCCACCAGGGAAAGGGCCTGCTCTTCCAGGTTCGCCGGCTCGGTAATTCCCAGCCCTGCAATCTGCTCTGCAATCTTTTCCCTTGCTTCCATGGGTGTTGTAACTCCCCACATTTTACTAAAAGTATTCATATTAAACGGCAGATTGTATAATTCTCCCTGATAACGGGCAATAGGCGCATTGATATAGTGGTTAAACTCCGCAAATTGGTTTACATAATCCCATATCTTTTTGTCGGAAGTATGGAAAATATGTGCCCCATAACGATGTACATGAATATCCAATATCTTTTCCGTATAAATATTACCGGCGATATGCTCCCTTTGATCAATAACGAGCACCCGCCGGCCATGTCGATTCATTTCACAGGCAAACACGGAGCCAAAAAGCCCCGCGCCCACCACAAGATAATCATACTTCATCAGTTCTCTTCAACCGCCTTATATTTCTCAAGCTGTGCATAATCTTCCATCAGCTCAAGCGCTTTCTTACGGCCGGTCTTATTGAGCTTCACATAATACTGCATCACACGGTTCTCCATGATCTTACCGCCAAGCAGGCTCTTCTGATTAAGAGGTGTGAAGTCCACCGGGTTTAAGTTCAGTCTGTCACACATTCTGATCACTGTGCCATACGCCATACCCTCAATGCCTCTATCCAATGCCGTGACCAACGTGGAGTATGGAATCTCCATTTCAATCGCAAACTGTCTTACACTCTTGTATTGCTTTAAGATTTCCGCCTTTAATATTTCTGCCTTTGTCATGATATAAGACCTCCTCGTGCTATTCTGTTTGTCTGTACAGGAGAATATCTCTCCTCCCCTTGTCTGCTAATAGTGTACCACAGATTATTATGAAAAGGAACCACCAAAACTCTATCTTTAACGAAATATCGTCACCATTGTCAATTTTCACGATTTTAATATAAAGTTTTTGTATAAAAAGACTAGTACTTCGGTCACGTGTCCTCTAAATATTCTGTTGTCGAGCCACCAGGAAAATGCTAAAATAAAGGCAGGGAATTTTGCTTTGCCAATATATACTTAAAATGATAAAGAGGTGTTTCTATGTTACCCGTTTCCGTATGTATGATTGCCAAAAACGAAGATAATCACATCGAAGAATGTCTGAAAAGACTAAGGCCCTGTCGGTTTGAAATCATCGTGGTAGACACCGGCTCCGTGGACCGGACTGTGGAAGTAGCACACAAATATGCCGATAAGGTATTTCATTTCGCCTGGTGCGACAATTTCAGTTCCGCCAGGAACTTTTCTATCCAGCAGGCTTCTAACGACTGGGTTCTTATCATAGACTGCGACGAATATCTGGAGAATGTAAATCTTGCCAATCTGGAAGAAGCACTCTCTCACAATAAAGATTCCGTAGGGATGATCATGCGTAATAATCCCTACACAGTACAGGGTTCCCGCTCCATTATGTCAGAGCGTATCGGCAGACTCTTTAATCGGAAATACTGCCATTATGAAGGAAGCATCCATGAGCAGGTACGAACTCTTGACGGCAAGGAACCTGAGACCTTCCAGATTCCCCTGACCTTCTACCACGAGGGGTATGTGTCTGAATCCGACAAGCGCATGCGCGCCACTCGTAATCTGGAAATGCTCTTACATGACCTGGAGCAGAAAGGGCCCAGTTCTTACATATACTTTCAGCTGGGGCAGAATTATATCTCCTTAAACGACATGGAAAAAGCGGCTCATTTCTACAAACTGGGACTTGACCTCAACGCGGATCCCAATTCTGCCTTCGTCCAGAGCATGGCAGAAACCTATGGTTACTGTCTGATGGATCTTGCCAAATACGATCTGGCCATGTCTTTGAAAGATAAATACGAACAATTTTCCCACCGGGCGGATTTTGTCTTCCTGATGGGCACCCTGTATATGAAAAAGGGCAACTATAACAAGGCTATCGAAGAATTTCAGAAGGCAACCACCCTGTCCGCCTATTCCCGCACAGGTGTCAACAGTTACCGTGCAAATTACCATATTGCCAGTATCTATGAGACCATGGGCCAACCGGATGAGGCATTGCTTTATTATAAGAAATGCGGTGATTATGAGCCGGCCAAAAGAAGGCTGAAGGAATTAACAGCAGCTTCTTCGGCTTCCTGACCCCTGCTATCGTTCTCACGGTTTATAGTATTATTATTTTAGGAGGATTGCGCTTGCTTCCAGTATCTGCATGCATCATTTCCAGAAATGAGGAACAACATATCGAAGAGTGCTGCCAAAGGCTTTCTGCCTACGGATTGGAAATCGTCCTGACAGACACTGGTTCCACAGACCGCACAGTGGCCATCGCCCGTAAGTATACAGATCGGATCTATCACTTCGACTGGTGTAATGATTTCAGCGCCGCTAAAAATTTCTGTATGGAAAAAGCCTCCCATGATTGGATACTTTCTATTGACTGTGATGAATATATAGAAAAGCTGGATGCAAAGACACTTCGTCACTGCATGACCTCTTACCCGGATGCAGCGGGCCGGATTTTGATCCGCAACCGTTTCACGCTGGATGGACAAACGTCCTATGAGCAGGTACGGGTAAGCCGTTTTGTAAACCGAAAGTATTTTCACTATACAGGTGCCGTACACGAGCAGCTTGTGTATCGGCAGACACAGGACGCTGCAGCATGGTTCGCACCAGCCGCCGAACCCGGGTCCTTCTCCACAGATCAGGTTACTGCTGCTCCCAAAAGGAACTATGATGCCCCCATCACAATTCTGCATGTGGGCTATGATATCCCGGAAGAAAAAATGCAGGAAAAATGCCTGCGGAACATCACACTGCTGGAACAGGAACTGCAAAGACAGGGGCCGGATCCCTACCTCTATTATCAATTGGGACAGACCTGCCGCCGCCTGAAAGAGTATGAGAAAGCCGTACAGTATTTTGACGCCGGCCTTGCCATGGACGTGGATCCTTCCCTGGATTATGTGCAGACCATGGTGGAATCCTACGGCTACACGCTTTTAGATCTGAAACGGCATAAAGAAGCCCTGTATCTGCTCAATATCTACGATGTATTCGCCAAACGCGCTGATTTCGTATTCTTAATGGGGCTTATCTATATGAACAATGGAATGTTTGACGCCGCCATAGAAGAATTCCAAAAGTCTACCACTATAGAAGAGTTCTCCATAGACGGTGTAAACAGTTATAAGGCGCACTATAATTCCGGCGTAATCTATGAATGCAGCGGACATATTCCGGAAGCGGTTAAATCTTACCGCCTCTGTGGTAACTATGAACCGGCCTTAAAAAGGCTTAAGAGCCTTTCATAAGTCCTGTCTGTATCCCCTCTACAGACACAAGATGCAGGCAGCAGATATATAAACATTGTCATACTATAAAGAGATGTATTTTCCCATGGAATTCCACGAATCTGCAGAAGATTATCCGGAGACGGTTCTGATTCTGAATGAACGGCCATGAAAAACCTCCGGGAACATGCCATGAAAAAGAACGGATAAACAACTGCTTATCCGTTCTTCTTTTCATACTGTCAAACGCTGCTCCGCAATACTATTTCAGCTTCCAGATGTCCCTGTTGTACTCTCCAATGGTTCTGTCGGATGAGAAGAATCCCGCCTTCGCGATGTTGACTAACATCATCTTTCTCCACTTCTCCTGATTCTCATAGTCAGCCATCATCTTATCTTTGGTGGCAATATAGTCTTCCAGGTCCAGAAGTGTCATGAACCAGTCTTTGTTCAGAAGTTCTTTATAGAGCCTCTCAAGATTTTCCTTGTGGCCGGCTTTCAGAGCCTGTTTGCTGACAATAAAGTCCACTGCCTCTTTGATCACAGGACTCTTCTTATAATACTCCTTCGCCACATAATCCGCCTTCTCGTAGTGTTTGATGACCGTCTCTGACTTCTCACCGAAGATATAGATATTATCATCACCCACCAGCTCATGAATCTCCACATTCGCACCATCGGACGTGCCAAGAGTCACGGCACCGTTTAACATAAATTTCATGTTGCCTGTACCGGAAGCCTCTTTGGAAGCCAGGGAAATCTGTTCGGAGACATCACAGGCAGGAATCATCTTTTCCGCATAAGCCACATTATAGTTTTCTACCATGAGCACAGTCATGTAAGGGCTCACATCCGGGTCATGATTGACAATCTCCTGCAGGACTAACAACAGATGAATGATATCCTGGGCAATCACATAGGCGGGTGCTGCCTTGGCGCCAAAGATAAAGGTCATCGGTCTGGCAGGTTTCTTGCCGGCCTTGATCTCCAGATACTTGTGAATGATATAAAGCGCATTCATCTGCTGACGCTTGTACTCATGCAGTCTCTTACTCTGAATATCAAAGATGGAATCGGGATTCAAGGTAACGCCCTCCGCCTCTTTCACATAAGCTGCCAGATCCTTCTTGCGGTTCATCTTAATCTGCGCAATACGGTCAAGCACCGCCTCATCATCAATATAATCAAGCAGCTTTTCCAGCTTGTCGGCATCTTTCTTATAGCCGTCGCCGATGGTCTCGGAGAGGAACCCTGCCAGTTCTCTGTTGCAGGATAAAAGCCATCTTCTGAAAGTGATGCCGTTGGTCTTATTATTGAACTTCTCCGGATAAATCTTATAGAACGCATGCAGCTCCGTGTCCTTTAAAATCTCCGTATGGATTGCCGCCACCCCATTGACCGAGAATCCGTAATGAATATCGATGTGCGCCATATGCACTCTGTCATCCTCATCAATGATCTGTACCTTGGGGTCTTTATACTTGGCTGCAACTCTCTTGTCAAGTTCTTTGATGATCGGCACTAACTGCGGCACTACCTTCTCCAGATATGTCAAAGGCCACTTCTCAAGCGCCTCTGCCAGAATTGTATGGTTGGTATATGCGCAGGTCCTGCTCACAACCTCGATTGCCTCATCCATGGTAAATGCCTTCTCATCCACCAGGATCCTGATCAGCTCCGGAATCACCATGGTGGGATGGGTATCATTAATCTGGATCACTGCATGTTCATACATCTTGCGCAGATCGTATTTCTTTTCCTTCATCTCTTTTAAAATCAGCTGCGCCGCATTGCTCACCATAAAATACTGCTGATAGATACGAAGCAGATTACCGGCCTCATCGGAATCATCCGGATACAGGAACAAAGTCAGGTTCTTCTCGATATCTTCTTTGTCAAAATCAATTCCCTTTTTCACCAGACTTTCATCCAACGTCTCGATATCAAACAGTCTCAATTTATTGACACCATTGTCATATCCGACCACATCTATGTTATACAGCCTTGATGTGACTTTCTTCTTGCCAAAGGCCACCTCAAAGGTAGTGTCAGTTTTCGTCAGCCAGGACTGCTCCTCAATCCAATCATTCTTTTCCGCCGTCTGTAATCTGTCCTTGAACACCTGCTTAAAGAGTCCAAAATGATAATTTAAGCCAATGCCTTCTCCCGGAAGTCCCAAAGAAGCAATGGAATCTAAGAAACACGCTGCCAGACGGCCAAGCCCGCCATTGCCCAGGGAAGGTTCCGGCTCTATCTCCTCAATGGCAGAAAGCTGCTTGCCACTCTTTGCAAGGATTTTATCCAGACTATCATAGACACCCAGATTGATCAGGTTGTTGGATAAAAGCTTACCGATCAAAAATTCCGCAGAAATATAATAGATCTTCTTCTCGCCTTCAATCGGTTCGGATACCTGCATCAATCTCTTGGAGAGCTGTAAAATACTGTAATACAGCTCCTCATTATTGCAATCGGCAATTGTCTTGCCATAACCGCTCTGTGTCTGATGCTCCAGTTCCTTTTCCAGATTCATCACCAATACGTCCCTTTTCAAGTTACTTGCCTGTGTCATGGTTTACTCCTCCCGCACTATATTTTATGTTTTTAAAATTTCTGCAGTATTTCTGTTATGCCAGAATGTCCGCATATTTGATTCTCACCAGTTCATAGTCCAGCACAATCTGCTGTCCTTCCCCGCCTTCCAACAGTCGTTTTAACTCCCTGACGGCTTCCGATGCAATCCTTTTAAAATTCTGACGCACCGTATTCATCTGCTTCCCCGCATATCCCATCAGTGTGATGCCGTCAAATCCGCACACCGGGCGGAAAATATCCATCTCCATCAGAGCCTTCATCGCTCCTATCGCCATCAGATCAGACGCGCACACCACGATATCCTTTTTCTTCGCATATTTAAAGGTCAGATTCCTGGCCTGCAGTTCAGAAAATTCCCCGTTTCGTATCAGTAAGGAGATATCTTGCTCCTCTGCGAGCTGCCTGATTCCCTTAAGACGTTCTTCCGTGACATAACCATTCTTCCTGCCCGCCAGATAGAGAATGCTCTTTCCCTTATTCTCATACAGAGTCTTCTTTGCCACATCGTACTGTGCCCTGGCCTGATCAATCCACACAGAGGAAGTGCTTTCATTCACAAGAGGCACATCCACTGTCACAATCTTAAAAATCTGTGCATCTACCAGTTTATGCAGCACCTTATCATCCTTTGACATGCCAAAGATGATAAGCCCTGTAATACTCTGAGACTGTAAATAGCGTATCACCTCTTCTAAACTTTTATTCTGGAGCATGGAATAAAACACCGTAATCACATCAAGGTTCATCTCCACTGCCTGGCCTATGGTACCGGCCATATACTGCATGTTGATCTCATCCACCGCCTGGGATACAGTATTCAGCTTCATCAAAAGTGCTACCCTGCCCGATTGTTTCGAGGATAATGCCGCCGCCACCGAATTGGGTACAAAGTTTAACTCTGCCACTGCTTCCTTTACTTTTTTCTTAGTCGCCTCACTGACATTGGGGTAATTATTCAATACTTTGGATACGGTAGAGATTGCCACCCCGGCATGTTTCGCGACATCCTTGATTGATACCATGGCTTTTTCCATTCTGAAAACGACATATCTTCCGTGGAACTTCCCTCCCCTGTCATTTCTATACTTGTCATCTTAGAAAAGGTTTTCCAGAAATCGTTTTCCGAAAACATCATATAACAAAAGAGTGGTTTTGTAAACCACTCTTTTGAAAAAATTTCATTTTTATTTTATTTTCTTACTAAATGTCTGGGTGTACCATTGACAAACAATGGCTGAAGCTCACCCATGATGAGAGGTCTTGCATACTTCTCATAACCCTCTGTCAGGCCCTTGCCATCTGCTGTAATCCACTCATCGGGAACCTTTCTCTCCACATTGGCAATGGCATGGATATCATATGCGCTGGTACCGCACTGGTACGGGTCATCCCCGTTCCTGTCAAGTGTGATCATCATGCCGGTCTTGCCCTCTTCCGCTGCCATCACTGCGTCATGACCAACCTGGAATGCCTCATTGATATCTGTTAAAGATGCCAGATGTGTGGCTGCTCTCTGTAAGGTAGAGAACTCAATCGCGCGGGTCTTTAATCCTGTCTCAGCTGCGATCTTATCTGCCAGCATAACGGCTGTACCGGACATCTGCTTGTGGCCGAATGCATCCACTGCCACTTCCTTGCCCAGCTCGCAGACATATCTGCCATCTGCCACATGAACACCCTCTGATACCGCAATGACAACAGAAGACTTCTTAGCTGCAAGTTCTTTCACATCCTCCATGAATTTGTCAATGTCAAATACTTTCTCCGGAAGATAGATGGCATCGCATCCTTCACAGTCATCACCCTTAGCAAGCGCCGCCGCTGCTGTAAGCCATCCTGCATTACGTCCCATGATCTCCACGATACAGATGGTGGGCTTCTTCGCACCAAAGGAAGAGTTGTCCCTGATAATCTCCTTTAAGGATGTAGCAATATATTTTGCTGCAGAGCCGTAGCCAGGACAGTGATCGGTAACCGGCAGGTCGTTGTCGATTGTCTTAGGCACGCCCATGAATCTCTGCGGTTTATTGTGTGCAGCCGCATAATCGGACAGCATCTTAACCGTATCCATGGAATCATTGCCGCCTGCATAGAAGAGGCACTCTATATCATGTTTCTCCATGATCTCAAATACTTTCTCATAAACATCTTCATGACCCTCAATCTGAGGCATCTTAAAACGGCAGGAGCCAAGGAATGCGGAAGGCGTTCTCTTGAGCAGTTCAATGCCTGTCTCATCATCCAAATAGTCACCAAGATCAATCATCTTGTCATCCAGAAATCCCTCGATACCATGCACCATACCATAAATTTTCTTCACACCCAGTTTCTTTGCGGCTGCATAAACACCTGCCACGGAAGAATTAATAACGGCTGTAGGGCCGCCAGACTGACCAACAACAATATTTCCTTTCATTTAGCTGTCTCTCCTTTGATTATTTTCTGATTTACTGTAGGTTCATCCGATGTCCCCAGGACATCAACACGATTATACCAAATATTCGCAGGCAAAACAAGTCCTTGTGTGACAGAGTCTTAGAGTGAGCCTTAGAGAATCTTTTAGAGCCTAATAAGACTCATATAATCACAGGATAGAATCTGTGCCAGACCCGCGCGAAAAAACTGCATTGTATTTGAACCGCAAACATGTTAAACTCATAGATGTAATATTGTCACCATAAGGTTTGTAATTCCTTCATGTAAGGAAACGATTTAAGAGCAAAGGAGCATTATGAGCGAATATATCATCAGCTGCTGTTCCACCGCAGATCTTTCGGCAGAACATTTCAGAAAGAGAAACATCTCCTACATTTGTTTTCACTATGAACTGGACGGCGTGCAGTATAGTGACGATCTCGGGAAATCCATGCCTTTCGACCAGTTTTATCAGGCAATGGCAGATGGAGCAGACACCAAGACCTCACAGATAAACGCAGCAGAATTTACAGAATATTTTGAGCCTTTTCTGAAAGAGGGCAAGGATATTCTGCACCTGAGTTTATCTTCCGGCATTTCCGGCGTTACCAATTCCGCTATGACCGCTAAGAGCAATCTGGAAGAACAGTATCCGAACAGAAAGATTTATATTGTTGATTCCCTTGCTGCCTCTTCCGGTTATGGCCTTTTGATGGACCGGCTGGCAGATCTGCGCGACGAGGGACTGTCTGTGGACGACCTTTATCAATGGGCTATGGAGAACCGCCTGAAGCTCAACCACTGGTTCTTCTCCACCGATCTGACCTTCTATATCCGGGGCGGCCGTATCTCCAAGGCTTCCGGATTTATCGGCGGTATGCTGAATATCTGCCCGCTTCTGAATGTGGATCATCAGGGAAGGTTGATTCCCCGTTATAAGATACGCACCAAGCGCAAAGTCATTCATACCATAGTCGATAAAATGGAGGAATGCCTGGAAGAGGGCCGCGCATACGACGGCAAATGCTATATTTCCCAATCAGCCTGTTACGAAGATGCAAAGGCTGTGGCTGAGCTGATCGAAGAACGGTTCCCCCGCCTGGACGGCAGAGTCCTCATCAACAATATCGGCACTACCATCGGCGCCCACACAGGCCCTGGCACTGTAGCCGTATTCTTCTGGGGTAAAGAAAGAGTTGACTAGCGCAGTCAACTCTTTCTTTTTTTGAATTTTCCGCTCATCCCACGTTTGCAAAGCCAATTCCGCACTCAAGCTTCGCCCCTTTCATTCGCCGCAGTAATAGGCAAAATATTTCTCCCGCACCGCCTGGTAAGCCCCTCTGGGCGGATAAATCTTTCTGCCGGTATCCATCTGGATTTCCAGCTTGCTGATACACTCTATATGTTCCATATTGACAAGATAGGCAATTCCCACCCTCATAAACTCAGGATAGGGAGACAGCATCTGTGCAATCTTAGCCATGGTAATACGCAGCATACACTGGGTTCCATTCGCAAAATGCAGACATTGAGTTTTGCCCTGCGCTTCACAATATACGATATCATCTACCGCAATCCGCTGTACTTTACCCTCAATACGTATCAGTATGTATTTTCTGCGCTCCTCTCCTATCTCCTCGAGAAATCTGTCCAGAAGCGGAAACAGTGTCTTACTGGAAAGGGGTTTTATCAGGTATTGTGACGCTTCCACCTCGTAGGCGTCAAGGGCAAAATCCTTAGAGGTTGTCAGAAACACAATGCGGCTGCGGTTTCCCATACGTCGAAGCTCTCTTGCAGCCTCAATCCCCAGCTGATCCGGCATATAAATATCCATCATGATCAGGTCGGGCAGATACCCCTGTTTTTCAATCATCTCAAGCAACGCCCCGGCATTCTCAAAGCGTTCTATCCGGAAATCCTCTGTCAGATGGTGTGCCCTGTATTGTGTAAATATTTGTTCCGTCTTATGCAGTTGTTCTACTTCATCATCACAGAGCGCAATCAGATACATGGACTCTTCTCCTGTCAAACCATCGCTGAAACATCCTGGTCAGGCAATACATTCACCACCAGACGAAAGATAAACATACCATGATTGTTTTTAAAATCGTATTCTCCGTCAAATTTCTCCACCGTCTTGACAATGCTCACTGCACCGAGACCACCTGAATCCTCAGGTCTTGGCAGTCCCTTTTCAACTCCGGCTTCCATCTTACAGGTATTGCTGCAATAGATGGCCAGCTTGTTCTTCTTTTTCCGAATCGACAGGTGGATTATGCACGCACGCTCACTGTCTTCTTTTCTTGCCTCTGCACAGCCAAACAGGGCATTCTCCCAGGCATTTGCCAGTATGGTGATCAGATCAATATTGGGAATGCCCGCTTCTTTTTCCAATTCCACATCCAGCTTTACCTCAATCTGCTCTTTCCTGGCCTGTTCTGCGTAAGCCGTCAGTATTCTGTTGACAGCGGCATTTTCACAGATTTTCTTGGTAACATCCTCCTCCACGGAAGGCCCAAGCAGCTCCAGGTTGCGTTCCAACAGGCGATGGTTCATCTCCATAAGCTGATTTTCCTGCATATACTGCTTTTCCCTGCCGATATGCAGATAAAGCCGAAACACCAGAACCTGCAGAATGCCTGTCAGAAAAAAGTTGATAGCAATCTGAAACAACCGGTAAGGTGTCTGATCATGAATGGTTGGATTGAGAATAAATCCAATTCCCAAAAAGAGGCTCAGCATCATGACTGCCACACTGAACCGATCCAGTTCATTTTCCACATAATCGGAAAAGCCCCGGATGGAACTTTTCACCTTTTTATCTATGAACAGAGCAATCAATCCCAACAGTACGACGCGTGCAATGATATCTGCCCAGACATTTTTCTCAAAAAAGAGAACTGAAACTTCAATGCCTCCGACCATAAATGCTGACAAAAGATAGAAAACGAGCGCCAGTTTATACAGGGATACATAAACTGAGTCCCGGCTAATCCAGACGGCAAAGACGCTGAAACACAGATAGGTTACAAGCGCCCCCATGCGCGCAAAAATCTCCTGGGAAAAGCCATACCAGATGCAGGTCAGGACAATCAGCAGCACATAAAAGCACATACATCTGACCACCGTCTTCTTTCTCCCAAATCTTGACTCACTCATCAAGAAAAAAAGCAGCATCGTTCCCCCGATACTCACCACCATCCGAGCAGACGCTATCATCACGGAACCGCCTAGCATGAATTCTTCCCCCTATCTACTTTATTTTTATTTCCGGTGCTATTCAGGATTACCTGACAGGTAAACATCCCATTGGCTGCAGAAAAGTTGACTGAACCATCATATTTGTCGACGCAGCACCGGACACTGCTGATTCCTACGCTGACACGCTCCTGACTGCACGGAATTCCATCCTCAAATTTCACTTTTCCAGTACAGGTGTTTTTGCATATGAAAATAAGCTTACTCCCTTTCTGGCGCAGAGAAACTTCCATCTTACACTTTCCCTCTTCCCTGTCACAGGCATTGACCGCATTTTCCAGGATATTGGCAAGAATCGTTACCAGATCATAATTGGAAATTTCTCCCGTATCACCCAGACGGATATCACTGCTTACCTCTGTTCCATTCCGTCTTGCCTTGCCTATATAAGTACACAGTACATTATTGACCACAGAATTTTTGCAAAAAGCACCTGTATATTTCTCCGTCTCCAGCCTCTCGTATTCCTGAAGATAAGATAAAATGCCCTGATAATCCTTCTCTCTGGCATACTCTGCCACCACCATATGATGATGTCTGATATCATGCCTCGTCTGCCTGGCGTTTTGTTCCATCTGCTCATAGGAACTGATCTGCGCCTGCAGGTATTTTTCATGAAGCTGCATCTGTTTTAGCCGATCGGCATAACCTGCCTGAGCAATAAAACGCAAAAGCAGCACATGTATGATCACCATCATACTGCCTGTAGAAAGAATCATAGCTATGTATAGCCAATCATGCCGCTCCGCTTTCTCGTTATAGAAAATCACAATCGTCATAACGAGAAAAGCAAAAACAGAGACTACCGCCACTGTTCCATAACCAATCTGTATCTCTTTGTACATGCGCTGCATCTTTTTCTTAAAATATTTTTGAAAAATAACCAGAAGCGGCAGATTCAGTCCCAAACGAAGCCCCCAGACAGCCAGATTTCCTGCACCGGCAAAGGTATTCGTGACAATGGAAATCACCAGATAAATAACCGTCCAGAAACTGCAATAAGCAGACAGCACAAACAATGATTTCACCGGCTCAGAAGCTGACATCAAGAATACAAAAGCCACACCAAAAATAAGCGCTGTCACACAATAGCCACAAAAATAGAGCATCTTCGCAGAGATGGATCCCCAAAATGGCAATGTCGGTCTGTACATCCACATAAAAAGAACCATCATGACTGCCTGAGACACTACTGCTGCCCCCGCCGAGATTCCCATTGTCTTCTTGTGACTGTGTTTCGGTTCCAGAACAAGGCTGTAAAACCACAGGCCATGAATCAGATTATTGATAATGTTCGTAATCAATGCATTCATGGCCTTATCTTACTACAATAAAATTCACTTAACATCCCGCTGGGTATACATCGCATTTTTTATGGTATACTTTGCGCGGATAGTTTACATAATTTTTCAGGAATTTTTCAGGTTTGGTCTACAGACCACTCATGATACGAGCTGTATTGTGCAGTTACCAATCTACCGCATCAAATACATAAAATATCCTCCATAGCCAAGCAGCATGATCAGCCCGCCTGCGCGCCCCAGCTGCTCCTTCCTGAACACACACACCAGTAACAGCACAGCAGCGGCAATACACATCACACTGTCCACGAAGAAATCTGACACGTACGCCACCGGTGTGATCAAGGCCGAGGTTCCCACCACAAAAAGGATATTGAAGATATTACTGCCCACGATATTACCCACTGCGATATCCGCCTTGCCCTTGATGGCCGCTGTTACACTTGTCACAAGCTCAGGCAAAGAAGTGCCGAAGGCCACAATCGTCAGCCCGATCAGCCTCTCACTCATGCCAAAGATTCTGGCAAGGTCTGTAGCAGCATCCACCGCCACGTCAGAACCGATCACAATCATCACCCCGCCAAGCACAATAAGCACCAGCATTTTCCAGACAGGCACAGGCTTGTCTGACGCCGGACTATCCTCTTGCAGCAAAGCCATCCCTTTCTTTGACATCACTAACAAATATCCCAGATAACAAAGCATAAGCACCCACAGAATGATACCGTCCACGCGGCCTACAATATTATCTGTATACCCAATTCCCATGAGCAGCGCCGACACCAGAATCACAAAGGGAATCTCATATCTCACCGTAGACCTCTGCACCGCTATGGGTTTGATCACCGCGGTGATTCCCAGAATCAAAAGAATATTCATAATATTACTTCCCACAATATTCCCGATTGTAATCTCCGCACTTCCTTTTAGGGCTGCCGATATGCTGACTGCTGCCTCGGGCAAAGAAGTGCCCATGGCCACAATCGTCAGCCCGATAACCAGCTGAGGAATCCCGAATTTTTCCGCCACCTTACTGGCACCTTCCACGAACCAGTCCGCCCCTTTCACCAACAACACAAATCCCACTGCCAACAATCCCAACTGCATTACAACTTCCATAACATCCTCCGTTCCCCGAAGATCTCTTTTTCGTGTGTACATCTTTCCAGATGACAAGAAATCGTCACTGCAATTTTGAATACACAAAAAGAGACCCTCAGCATTTTGATTATGCTAAAAGTCTCGTTCTTTCTATCTTTCCCTATTTAGAAAGCGTGTAAACATGGCATTTGCCAGGGTATGTTGCTTACACAGGATAACTACTCCCTCTTAACTTGGGACTAATGTACCACACAAACCGTTGCACTGTCAAGATATATATCAAATCTCCTGCCATATGCCATTGCACAACATCTCACCTGGGATTCACCACAGCATAGTCCCCAACCCGACTCTCACCTGATCTTCTCCAGCGCTTCTTTGGATAAAATCTTGCGTATATTTAAAGCGAACAGAATACTGGCTGTTGTCGCTGACAGGATATCAGAAATGGGTTCTGCATAATAAACTCCCATGACTCCCATAAAATGCGGCAGAATAATCGCCAATGGAATCAACAGGATAATCTTCCTCAGTACCGCTATAAAGAGCGAAATCTTAGCCTGTCCAAGCGCCAGGAAAGTAGGCTGAATACCATTTTGCAGTCCAAATACCATCATGCCTGCCATAAAGATGGGCATCACCCGTTCCACAAGCTCAATCAGCTGTGTCTCGTTGGTGAAGAAACCTGCGTAAAATCCCGGAAAAATCATGGTGGTAGCGGTGGTTACGAGCATAAATCCAAAGCACAGCCCAATCATCCAACGGTACAATTGTCTGACTCTTGCAAAATTGCCCGCTCCATAGTTATAGCTGATGATCGGCGTCATTCCCTGGGTAAAGCCCCCGATAGGTGCAGAGAAAAGCTGCATCACACTCTGCATGATGGTGAGCGCACCCACATGCAGATCTCCACCGTAAGCCTGCAGGCCGTGGTTTAACACGATGCTGATAAAGCTTTCCGTGGCGCGCATGATAAAGGGCGATATCCCAAGGGAAAAGATGCTGATCAGTATCCCCACATCCGGTTTTAAGAACTTCGCCCGAATCTTTAAGGAAGATTTCTTTCCCATCAAAAAGGCCATGACCCAGACAGCACTGAGCGCCTGGGAAATCACAGTGGCAATAGCCGCACCTTTCACCCCCATTTGGAAACCAAAGATAAATATGGGGTCTAAAATAATGTTGGCCACTGCCCCGATCAGCACCGAATACATTGCTGTTCTCGGCTGACTCTGACAGATGATAAAAGCATTCAGCCCCAGCGCTATCTCCACAAAGAGAGTGCCCGCCAGATAAATCGTCAGATAGTCCATCGCATATCCGATGGTAGCATCGCTGGCCCCGAACTGATAAAGCAGAGGCTTCTGGAATAGATAGAATACAGCCATCAGCACCACCGTACACAATACCAGAAAGCTGACGCTGTTGCCCAATATCTTTTCCGCGTGATCCCGGTCCTGCTTCCCCAGCCAGATTGCCGCAAGAGGTGCAGCACCGCTGTTGACAAACCCCGAGAAGGCGGAGATAAACACCGTAATACAGAAGGTGACCCCCACGCCTGTCAGGGCATTGGCTCCCACCCCTTCCATATGTCCTATATAGATTCTGTCAATGATACTGTATAAAATATTGATAATCTGCGCAAAGATTGACGGCAGGGTCATACTCACCATCAGCCTGCCGATAGACTGCGTGGCCATGCGTTCTTCGCGAGTCATTGTTCCTGTTGTGTTCATAATCGCTTGTTCCCTTTTCTATCCCTTCGTCAAAATGTCCTCCTGTAATCTTACTCGCATGGGAATAGAATTGCAACCATATTACCTTTTTCCCTGCATTTTCTTACTGACGCACATGACGTCGCTTTGCGGCATCCCAAATCTGCCTGTTATATTTATGTTATGGTTTTCATACGGCCTTGCTTATGATACTATTACTATAGAAAAATAAAACCAATCAGGCATAACGCTATATGCCATTCCAGATTACTTACGGGAGATGTATTCCTATGAAACATTTCGGCAAAATCCTATCCGCGGCACTGCTTTTTGTAGAATTTAATATACTGATACCCCATATCACAGGCATCAGTATGCGCAGCGCCTTTTTTACTCCAGGCCGCATACTGGCCTCTGTGTTCACCTGCATGGCAGGCTTTCTCGTTTTCCTCTTTATCAATATCTTCCCCGCCCTGACCCTTCGGAAAACTTCCACTGTACGAAATAAAATCTTAGAGGATGGCGTCACCCTGCTGCAGCTCTTCCTTATAACAACCGTTGCAGAATCTCTGATGATTATCCTGTATTTCCTGTTCCTGCGTCCGGATACCCCTGGAGGATTCGCACAGAGTGTGCGGTATCTGGGTGCCCTGCTTCTCCTGATCTTAATGGAGTCGGTCCTGTTCTGGAACGGCATTATCCGTGTATATGCCACTTCTTTCCAGCTGGGTATCAAATGGCGCATCATTGGCGTTGCCTGCGGTCTGATTCCTTTCGTCCACATCTGGGCGCTTTATCGGATCATCACCATCGCCGCAGGGGAAGCGGCATTTGAAAATGAAAAGTTCCTTTTAGATCAGGTCCGGTCCCAAAGCCGGCTCTGCGGGACCAGGTATCCGCTTTTGCTGGTACACGGCGTGTTTTTCCGGGATTTTCGCTTCTTTAATTACTGGGGCAGGATTCCCTTCGCCCTGAAGCAAAACGGTGCCATCCTCTATTACGGCAGTCAACAATCCGCGGCTTCTGTAGCGGACTGCGGACAGGAACTTGCCGCACGCATCCGGGACATCGTACAACAGACCGGCTGTGAAAAAGTGAACATCATCGCCCACTCCAAAGGCGGTCTGGACAGCCGTTATGCCATAACAGCCTGTGGCGCTGCGCCTTACGTAGCTTCCCTCACCACCATCAACACCCCTCACAGGGGCTGCCTCTTCGCTGATTATCTTCTGGATAAAATACCTGAAAAGGTGCAGAAAAGTGTTGCGCGCAAATATAATGCGGCTCTGAAAAAATGCGGGGATCCTAATCCCGACTTTTTATCTGCCGTGCGGAATCTTACAGCCTCCACCTGTGAATCCCTGAATAAAAAACTGCCCAACCACCCTGATGTCTGGTATCAGAGCGTGGGCAGTCAGATGAACTGCGCCGCAAGCGGCAGATTCCCTTTAAATATGGCCTATCCCTTGGTCAAACACTTCGATGGCGCTAACGACGGCTTAGTATCCGCAGACAGCGCACGTTTCGGAGAGCGCTTTACGCTCCTCACCACCCCAAAAGGCCGCGGAATCTCCCATGGCGATATGATCGATTTAAATCGTGAAAACATCCCCGGCTTTGACGTCAGAGAGTTTTATGTAAACTTAGTGCATGATTTGAAAGAAAAGGGTTATTGAACTCACGTATCGTTCTTAGCCCATATGGAATTTGGCTGCCGGGCCTTCTGTGTGCTGCGGTATGCCGCTGACGCCCTGGCTTTCCTTTGATTAACAAGGATTCCTTTTTCTTCTATATTCCCGCTATCTGACATCCTTGTCGTTTTTGTATGTCTCATTGTTCCGGCGGTTCTTGCACTTCCTGTATTTCCTGTCGGTTTTCTATTTCCGACACTGCCAGCTTCTTTACCATTCTCTGCGGTTCCTGCACTGTCGGTTGTCTGCACAATCATAATCCTCTGCTCTTCCGGCAGATATACCAAGGCTCTGTCATATCCAAGCTGCAGCACATTACCCTTGTGCGTGGATACGTCCATGCCGTCATCAGCCGTCTCGGAGCCTGTATCCCGCCGGCTCTGACTGTACTTTGTCAAAGCATCATTCAAGGTGTCCGTAAACCCTGCGTTCTGCCAGGTCTGCAGCAGAGGATTACCATACACAGTACCTGCCTGCAGGCCGTACTGCCAGGGACTTGCCTGCCAGACATCCGCATACGACCCATAAGCACTGAACGGATTGTATTGCAGACCGTACATCTGCGTGCCTGCCAGCTGGCTTGTGTACATACTGTTCCAAATACTCCCGATATCCATGGCTGCCCTCCCTGTCATAATATCTCTCTGTCTCTTATACGAATCATTATAACAAAAAGTTTCACAATGCCCAGTAAATTGTAACGGAATGTGCTAATTATGTCATCAATACTTTCGGGCGGGAATCTCGCTTTGCAATTCAGGGCTTTGCAATTCAGGGGTTTGCAATTCGGGATGATAATTCTATGGATAAAAACAGCCGTAAACCCTTCATTATACTGCACATGTATCAGGTTTACGGCTATAATTGTTTCCTGCGGATGACAGGGATCGAACCTGCATGGTCACCCAATGGCACCTAAAACCATCGCGTCTGCCAATTCCGCCACATCCGCTTATGCGGGCCCTATTAACCCGCCCATGTATCATATCATTTTCAGCTTGCAGTGTCAATATGACGAATCACACTGCGGTTAATGCGAATCAGGAAAATTATCGTCATCGTCAAAGACATCACCTCTGCAATCGGAAAAGCCCACCACACATAATTCACATTGCCCAGAAGCGATAACAGATAAGCCGCCGGCAAAAGCACAACAAGCTGTCTGGCAATGGATACAAGCATGCTGTAAACCGCATTGCCCAGTGCCTGAAAAGCCGTTCCGCAGACAATGCCAAATCCCGCCGGCAAAAAGCTCAGACAGATGATGCGGAGTGCCGGCACTCCGATTCCCAGCATCTCATCCGATGCCTCAAAAAATCCCAGCAATACATGCGGAATCGTCTGAAAAATCACCACTCCCACAAACATAATGCTCACAGCATACATGATTCCGCATTTCAATGCCTTGATAAACCGGTCCTTTCTTCCCGCGCCAAAATTGTAGGCCAAAATCGGCACCAGTCCATTGTTCAGTCCAAACACCGGCATGAAAACGAAACTCTGTAATTTAAAATATACACCAAACACCGCTGTGGCCGTGGAAGTAAAGGAAATCAGAATCAGGTTCATCCCATAAGTCATCACGGAACCAATGGCCTGCATGATCATGGAAGGCACACCAATCTTATAAATCTGCCCTACAATCTCTTTATCCAGCCGCAATCCCTTAAACTGCAGCTGAATATCATCATTCTTCTTATAATTAATAAAGAAGGCAATACTGCCAGCTATGATCTGTCCCGTCACAGTAGCCACAGCCGCACCTGCCACCCCCATCCGCGGCATACCGAACATACCGAAGATAAAGATGGGATCCAGTATAATGTTGATAACCGCTCCGGTTCCCTGGGTAATCATGATATAAAAGGTCCTGCCCGTAGACTGTAACAGGCGCTCAAACGTAAACTGCACAAACAGCCCGATAGAACAACTGCATACAATACTCAGGTATTCCACGCCATACTGCACAATCTGGACGTCCTGGGTCTGACTCAAATAAAAGGTACGGGTTCCGAACAGCCCCACCAAAAGAAAAAGAAGATAACTGATTCCCATCAGAATAACGCCGTTTGCTGCGGTATCATTGGCTTTCTTCTGCAGTTTCTCACCAAGCGACCTTGACAATACTGCATTGATACCTACACAGGTGCCAACCGCCACAGCAATCATCAGTGTCTGAATCGGAAATGCCAAAGATACTGCCGTCAGCGCATTCTCATTGATGCGCGACACAAAAATCGAATCTACTATATTATAAAGAGCCTGCACCAGCATAGACGCCATCATGGGCAGCGACATGCTGATCAGAAGTTTATTGACGGGCATGGTGCCCATTTTGTTTTCTTTTGTTTGTTCCATATGTCACCTCATTCTACTGAGAAAATCAAAGCAGTCCGAAAATCGGCTGCTTTGTTAATGTCAGAAATTTATGTTATTCAAGCTTTTCTCCTACCAGTCTGCGTAATTCAGAAATCCCAAAATTCCTTCATAGATATATCTAATGCAACAACAATTTTTTCTAAGCTAACAAGCGTGGCATTACGCTTGCCTGCCTCAATACCTGCTAAATATGTCCTGTCAATACCTGCTTTTAAAGCAAGCTTTTCTTGAGAAAGCCCCGCCTGCTTACGAAGAAACCGAATTCTATTTCCAACCTCTATGGTAATCATATTCACCCTTCTCCCATAAGTAAAACAGAATAAATGCATTATAAAAAAGTGTGTACTATAGTTCAACGGACTATGAGTAACATTCTTGCATTTTGTAAAAGCAGTGTTTTTACTATTCTTCATGAAACCGTTTATCCAGGCAGTCACAAGTCCTGTTCAAAGCCGTTTTTTATCAAAAAACCGACTATCCAATCCAATAGCAGATTGTCACATCCTTTTCCTTTTGGTATACTTGTATTAAAATACACCAGAAAGGACTATATATTACATGAAAAAAATACTCTATGTGCTGATGATCACCTCCCTATTCCTGTTATCCGCCTGCGGTAGTAGTTCCACTTCATCTAATCCAGACTCTACGGAATCAAAAACTATTCTTTCAAATCATGAAACAGAATCTTTGTCTGCTGAAAGCCAAGCGTTACCAGAAACAGAGTCTGCATTACCCGATAATCAATCCGATGATTCCACATTATCTGACTCTGCCGATTCATTAGATGATTTGACCCGTCAAGCTGAAGAACTTGCTGCCACCTCTGAAAAAATCACAGAAGGCGAACTATATGACTCCATCTCAGCAATTTATTCGGATGTTGTTATTCATACAGATTCAAACAACGACCTTTCTATACAGATAAATCTGAATCACGACACAGTCGAGGCTGATTCTCTCACCTTTTTTGAGACAATTATTTCCATGTGTTCATCCTGTGCCTTAGAAAGCTACTCTTCAAATATTTCTTTTACAATGATGGTGGACGGCGAATTTATTACAATATTATCTATGCTTGACTATGCTTCTTTGGCTAGTTTTTCAACAACAGAACCACTTTATATAGCTGACGAATATGAAGAAACCATCAAGTATATTTATTCAAACTTGTTTTCCAAAAACGATATTATGAACCAATTCGACAAACACCTTGAATCTCTTGGAGAATAATACATTATCACATTCTAATTTCCGATTCATTGGCCAGTACAGATATCTCTGCCTTGTACTGGCCGTTTTTCATCGGGCATCTTCTGCTGTAAAAATTTATTTGTATTCTATATATCTTTTTATTTTTTCTCCTCCTTCTCTTTTTTCTCCTTTCGAATTTCGATTATACCGAAATTGTAATAATAGCAAACATATTATTACGAATTATCAATATATTTTTCGACATTTTCGAAATTATTTTATTTACAAATTCGAAACTCAATGTTATACACAGATTGTGGAGGTGATAACAGATCACAAAGAACATTACCGCACATGTGAGATCGCCAGGATGTTTATGCATCAGGTCGTGCGCCGGGTCGTCAAGGATGGTATCCTACATAATGATATCTGCGATGATATCACCCTGCCGCCTAAACCTCGTACAGAAAAGCGGGCCTTATATGAGATTGAGAAGAAAACAGTCTTTAAAGCCTATTTTAACAATGCAGACTGGACGCTTGTATATATCCTCTATGGCTGCGGTTTACGCCGGCAGAAAGTCCTTGCTTTAAGAGTCGAAGATATTGATTGAAAAAAGGAAACTTATCTATGTTAGAAATGTGATAGTTTTTGATGGGAACACACCGGTCTGGAAGACAATCCCGAAATCCCAGGATGGCCAGCGTTTCGTTCCCATCCCTGATGACCTGATCTTTGCTGTCTCTCGACACATACATGACTTTACAGCAAAGGACCCTATCGGCCTCAATAACGGCCCTGTTCTTCTTTTTACGACAATGGCAGCATGGTAACTAAATCAAGCTTCAGGGTCACTTGGATATAAAACTCATCATGGACGTATACGCCCATCTGGATGAGGAGAAGGAACAGGCCGTCGATAAGATAAATGAAGTCATTAGAGCAGTCCTGTGACGGGCTGCTTTTTCATGTATCTCTCTATCTATTTTTGACTGCGTTTCTGACTACACTTTTGACTACATTTTTCCCTCTGACTACAGCTTGACTACACTCCAAAACACCATTTTCATTGCATTTCAGCAACCCATAAAAACACAAAAAAATAGCGGAAACCTGCTATTTTACTGGGTTTCCGCTATATTGTCTTTCATGAAACACGGGGGATATCAAACGGGGTTCGAATCCCCTATTTACTTTCTTTTCTTGCTTAGTGAAGCACGGGGGATTCGAACCCCCGACAACCTGATTAAAAGTCAGGTGCTCTACCGACTGAGCTAGTGCTCCGTAACTGGGCTAGCTGGATTTGAACCAGCGAATACAGGAGTCAAAGTCCTGTGCCTTACCCCTTGGCGATAGCCCATTATTGGTAATACCAGACCGTGCTCCGCACACTCCCATGTTAAAGGTGGATAGAGGGACTCGAACCCTCGGCCTCCAGAGCCACAATCTGGCGCGCTAACCAACTGCGCCATACCCACCATATAAAAAATCGAGCTTCGCTCGATTGCGAGATTTGCTCCACAAACTCGAATGAAGTCCGTTTGCGGGATTTGCACTGCAAGTCCCAAGCGTGCTCGAAGGGATTCGAACCCCCGACCCACGGCTTAGAAGGCCGTTGCTCTATCCAGCTGAGCTACGAACACGTAT
>ERZ777305.926-NODE-926-length-42573-cov-19.004139_pt1 | contig 42573 bp, 33 predicted proteins | sample MGYA00374965_ERZ777305 | MGnify/ENA primary metagenome ERZ777305 (study PRJEB29328, sample SAMD00013331) | mouse gut metagenome | study: EMG produced TPA metagenomics assembly of the Metagenome analysis of fecal microbiota from mouse which was promoted...
TTCAGTCGTAAGATGCGGACAACCGTCCCCGGTTGCACATCTTTCGGCGACACGGCTATTCGATGTCCAGCATCGCAGTGAGGCAATATAGAAATCCGGAACCGTCCTGTCAAGGACAACTATCAGGCTGTGATAAAAAGAAAGGAGAGTGCAATCCCGGAACAGGATAATGTCCGGCATTTGTTCAAGTCGTAGAGTAACGGAGGCGCAGGACAAATGACGGTCTTTATCCACGTGGATTGAATTACCTGCTGGGACATGGAATGACCGTGTTAAGTCGTAAGATGCGGACAACCGTCCCCGGTTGCACATCCTACGGCGACACGGATATTCGATGTCCAGCATCGAGCGTACATCAGATTTACAGATCAGATTTAGTTGCCTGAGATTACCTCTTTCCAAAAATTATGAGTATTTTTGTGCGCAAAATTACGATTTGGAGTTACGGCTACTTCATAAACATTTCCGGTTATAGGGCTGCGAGAAGGTGTACTTCCCTGAGTTGGCAGAGGTAAAAACAGGCAAATTGTGGTAATTAAAAATCCTTAACGAAAGCCAAAAATATCAAATCTGATTTCCTCGGCTTTCCGTCAACTTCCACAAAAGTACACGATTAGTACCCACGCCCTCTCAAACCCCTCTGAGAATCAGTCAATTTGCCCAAATAAGAAAAAATTTGTAATTTTGCAGCAAAATTCAACATTGCGACATGACCGAACTTCACCCTTTTCTGGCCAATATCGAGGCCTCGAAACTGATATGCCTTGATGCCGAATTCGCCGACGGCAGATATATGCTCGAACTTTCAATCTCCGATGCCCGCGGACAACTTATTTATAATAAACGATTCAAACCTGACAGGATTTCCGACTGGGGCACCATCCCGCATGGTATCACTCCGGCTATGGTGGCCGACGCGCCTCGCTTCTGCAATTGTGTCAAGGAGATTCAGTGTATTATAGATAATGCTGACTATATTACCGGTTTTGCACTGGAAAATGATTTTCGCCGGCTATCTGCCGAGGGTGTGGTTATTCCGGCCGACAAAAAGGTGATTGAGGTAAAAGACTGGTTCTGGGTCTTACACGGTCTGTCGCACGGTTTCGACTACCATAAGGGAGTGAGCAACCATAGTGTGGCTCAGGAACTTGGCATTGATACCGACGAGTCGAGGCTGCATGCCTCGGATTATGATATAGAGTTGTCGCTGTCGTCGCTCAACTCTCTGCTGTTTAAGGCTGATACTTCGGCGGCGGCATCGCTCGACGAGTATTATCCGGCCGTAATGGACCGCTTTAAGGTGGAGAAGGAGGCATACGACAGGCAGCAGAGCGCCGGCTTCTGCTATATTGTTCAAAAAGAAAACGGCTATTGGGTGAAATTTAATCAGAACAAGCCGCGCCAAAGCAGTTCAATAATAGCTATGATTAAAGTCGAGAGCCGCAAGGAGGCCAAGCTGTTCATGAGTCAGCTGTTTTTGAACCGTATCGAAGACAGCAGCTTCTTCGTGGAGAAGATTTCGCGTGCCAAGCTTGAGAAGTTCAAGGCTTACAGCAATACCTTCTCCGCCGAAGACGGAGCCGTGCAATCGAAGCTGCTGAAACTTGCCGGCAAGTTTGCCCGACACTGATTATTCGGGCATTTTCAGCGGACGTGTCGACTCGAGTATGGGCAAATTGGTTTCGGTGGGCACATAGATTACGGTTTTGTCGCTGAGGTCCGACTGCTGGCGCACCCACAGGTATTGTATATAGGTGGGGGTGATGCTGCCGTTCTCGATTCGGATTGCCTCGGCTGCTCCTTTTGCCCTTTCGACTTCGGCCTGTGCGTTGAGTTTCTCGGCCTCGAGGTTGGCTTTTGCTTCTTCGATTTTTATTTTACGGTTCTGCTCGGCTTTGGCAAATTCGGCTTTGCCTTCCATTTCCTGCGACCATACGTTGTACCAAGGCCGTATGAAGGCCATCGACACTATTACCAGCACTATGCCGGCTACTGCCCACACTATTCCTTTTGCTACTTTGGCGGGCTCTACATTCAGGTTGTTTCCGTTGTTGTACATAATGATTTTATAGTTTACAGTTTATCGTTTTTCTTTTGCATTAGAGAGGGCCGGCTTTTGCGCCCGCCCTCTCCGGATAGGTATATATAGTGTATAAGGGTTAAAGGTCTTATCCTTATACCACAAAGATACGAAGGGCGAGGGAAGGCCGGCGAATTTCCAAAATATTTCAGCCGCGGCTGTGCATACGCGCCGCGGCTGTGTTGAAATGTTGCAGACTATTTTTTGCTGCACAGGCGTATAAGTTCGCCTATTAACAGTACCGGCGATGTGCCGGCGATGATTATCAGCCAGTCGGTAATTTTAAGCGGTGTAACGCTGAAGAACGGACCGCCAACCGTTACTATCAGTATCTGGCCCACGAGTATGGCCAGGGCTATGAGCACAAAGCCACCCGCTCCTTTGAAGTGGAAGGCGCTGCGACCTGTGGCGAAAGCGCGGGCGTTGAACATGTTCCAGAACTGAAGGAATACGAATACGGTGAAGAACAGCGACAATTCGTAGGGGCTGAGGCCGTCGGCGGGCCCGAGCGGCACGCGGCCTATAAGGCTGAGAGTGCTGATGTCGGCATGCTCCAGATAATACAGCAGACATAACAGGAACACAAAGAACAGGCCGCCTACACCTACTATCGATTTCCACATGGGCCTGCTGACGATAAATGCACTACGGCTGCGGGGCTTGTCTTTCATCACCGAGCGCGACGGTGGCAGCGATGCCAGAGCCATGGCCGCGAATGTGTCCATAATCAGGTTCACCCACAGCATCTGAGTTACTGTCAGCGGCGATTGCAGCCCCATGAAGGCTCCGGCCATCACTATCAGGCATGCAACCACATTTACCGTCATCTGGAATAGGATAAAGCGCTGTATGTTCTGATACAGCGAGCGGCCCCACATCACGGCCTGGCCTATTGATGAGAATGAGTTGTCGACTATGGTTATGTCGCTGGCTTCTTTAGCCACCGAGGTTCCGTCGCCCATCGACAGTCCTACCTGGGCTGCTTTGAGGGCGGGTGCGTCGTTGGTGCCGTCGCCGGTCACGGCCACAACCTCGTTGTCGGCCTGCAGTGCTTCTACAAGGCGCTTTTTGTCAAGGGGGCGTGCCCGGGCTATTATCTTGAGCTCCCCGACACGCTGCCGGAGCTGCCCGTCGCTGAGAGCGTCGAATTCGGGTCCGGTAATTATATTGTCGGCTCCGTCTACGGCATCGTTCCACAAGCCTATCTGCCGGCCGATTTCCTTAGCCGTACCCGGGGTATCGCCGGTTACTATCTTCACGTTTATTCCTGCGTCGAGTACTTCGTGTACTGCCGCAGGCACATCGGCTCTTACAGGGTCGCTTATTGCCACAATGCCCAGGAATGTGAGCTTATCGGCCACCACACGGCCATCGGCTATCGTAGGGTCACCGGGCTTGAGTTCGCAGTAGGCAAAGCCCAGGGTGCGCATGGCCTGGTTCTGGTATTCGAGCAGCCGGGCGTCGATTTCTTTTTTGGTTACACCGGCAGAGTCGGCACACATGCCGAACACTATTTCGGGGGCGCCCTTCACATACATCAGAGTCTTGCCGGTGGCCGATTTCACAACCGTGGCCATATACTTGCGTTCGGTTGTAAAGGGCAGTTCCTCAATGGTGACGGCGTTCTCACGCAGTTTCTGATAGTCGGCTCCACGCTCGCACAGCCACAGCAGCAGGGCACCCTCGGTGGGATTTCCCAGCACCTGCGGTCGAGGGCCGGCAAGGTCGAGCTGCGCTGTCGAGTTCGCAGCTATGCCCTCGTAAAGTACGCTGTCGGAGGGTTCTCCGAAGAAGTCGGCTTTGTATACCTGCATACGGTTCTGAGTAAGTGTACCGGTCTTGTCGGTACAGATTACGGTTGTGGCACCCATAGTTTCGCAGGCGTGCATTTTACGCACCAGATTGTTTGTGCGCAGCATACGTCGCATGGAGTAAGCCAGCGACAGTGTTACGGCCATAGGGAGTCCCTCAGGTACTGATACCACCACCAGCGCCACGGCCACCATCAGTGTCTGGAGCATAAAGGCCAGAAACGACATCCACTCGAAATCCGGCGTATTGAGCAGATACATAGCCATACGGCCCAGTATTATCACTGCGGCCACGCCGTACGATATGCGGGTGATGAGGCGTCCGAGGCCGTCGAGCTGCTCGTTAAGCGGTGTTTTCACGCTGTTGTCAATCTGGGCGGCCGTGAATACTTTGCCGTTCTCGGTATGGTCGCCTACTGCCGTGACCTCCATCAGGCCGTGGCCTTCCATCACTTTGGTGCCTCGCATGGCATGGTCGGAGGGGAAAGTAGCCTCGGGGTCGAACTGACCGGGGTCGGTGGTCTTGTGGCATACCGGTTCGCCGGTGAGTGTCGACTCGTCGATATTAAGCGATACGGCTTCAAGCAGCCTTCCGTCGGCAGGTATTTCATTGCCGGTGTTGATTATCACCACATCGCCAACCACCACGTCTTTACGGGGTACCTGAGCCGGATGGCCGTTGCGAATCACCTGTACCGGTTCGTCGTCGTTGACACGGTTGAGCAGCTCGAACTCGCGGTCGGCCTTGAGTTCGAACACAAAAGCCAGACCGGTAGCCAGCAGTATGGCCATGAATATGCCGGCCGGTTCGAAGAATACTCCTGCGTCGTGGCCGAGGCCGTAATATTCGTAGCACGATATACCTACCGACAGCACTCCGGCTACGAGCAGAATTATTATCAGAGGGTCTTTGAATTTCTCAAGGAAACGAGAGAACAGCGACTGCTTCCGGGGGGGGGTCAGTACATTGGCGCCGTTGCGGTTGCGGCTGTCTTCAACCTGCGCGTCTGTCAGGCCGGTGTAGTGTTTAGTCTGTGACATGGCTAATAACGAGTGTATTGTCTATGATGTAAAATAACGCGCAAAGCTACGCATTATCGACACCATACGCAAAATTTCAGTTTTTTTCAGGCTCCGGAGCCAGAAACGGCTTAAGGCGGACTGAAACATTTCAGTCCGCTCAGATACGGCTGAGGCGTCTGAACAGTTCCGACTCGGCCAGCGGTACCGGTTGCGGACCGTTTTCTTTAATAAACACCAGTTCAGGCTCTAAGTTTACCACAAAGGCTCCGGTGTGGTTTTTGCTCAGATTGTAATCGGCCGGATTATACAGTCCCTGCACTGCCGCTATCCGTTTTTTGAGTATGCTGAATATTGGCCCGCGGATGTTGCCCTGGCTCAGGTCGGGGGCTGCTCCTTCGTCGCCGCCGAACAGGCCGTACACCAGACTGTATCGGCGGCACACCAGGGCTTCACGGCGGTTGTAGCGCTCGAGCTGTCCGGCAGTCCGCGGCCGGCTGAAGTTCACACCCTCGGCGCCTTGACACAGCATAAGGGTGTAGAGGGCTTTCTCGCGCCGGTGCAGGCCTGCGGCCCGGGTGTCGAGTTCCGGAAACAGTATTTCCTCCTTATAAGGGTCGATGACCACCGTACTGCGGATATTGCGCCGTACCAGAAATATGTCGAGCAGCTGTTTGTAGAAGCCGTGAAAGTGAAACTGTCCGTTTTTTTCTTCCGAGGCATTCACCACCAGAACATCGCTGCTGAGCATGCGTCTGAAAAGGTCGACAAAGCGCTGCACATCGGCCACCACGTCGGCATCGACTTCGAGGCGCAGATAGTTGGCGTACTCGTCTTCGCCCACATAGCTGTTGCCTATTTTTATAAGCAGTGCCGGATAGGTGCGCCGCAGGTCGCTGATGCCGCATTTGTTGCACAATATGTCTTTGCAGAAGCCTGCCGTGGTCATGCGGGTGAGCGATCTGTATATATTGTCGATACCATCGGCACTTACGGCGGGAGCTAAAAACGACAATAAGCTTCTGAAAAGTTCGGATTGTGTACGACGGTAATGCTCTATTATATTGGGCAGGTACACAAAGTGGAATCCTGCCAACTGCAGTTCTTTGAATATGGTACGGTAGCTTTGCGCTATTGCCCGGTTGGTGTCGGGGTCGAAGTCGCTTTCGATATACAGGGCCGTGGCAATGTCGATATTGAAGTTTGCACGCGGTATCGATATCACGTCAGCATTGAAGCCTCCGGGCTCAAGGGTCAGCATAAGGGTAATCATAACCAGAGCCTCGGAGTGTGCGCAGAATCCGTCGCTCACGGTCATAGCCCGGCAGTCGGCCAGCAGTTCTCCGCCGGGTCCGTTTGCACCGCCGCTGCATATTATGTGCAAGGCTTCGGCGAAGGACATGCTCAGGGCATCGCTCTTGATGTCGCTGTCAATCGCATACTTGGCACAGATGCGCTGCCAGCAGTCCATTTCGTCGGAATCAATAATTCGGTCGGCCTTTATAAGATCGGCAAAAATACGGGCTATGGCAGTGCGTTGTTTTTTCTGCATAATTATTTTTGTAAATTTTTACAAAGTTAAAAATTAAGCCTGACCCGTGCAACTGCCACATTTCTTTTAACATATTATATAAAAACCTTGCGTTGCCGCATGTTGTTTTTATTACATATTCAACTATTTAAAACTCTCTCCTTATGACAAACGATGAAATGAGACGCAATGCCCGCAAGGCAGCCGGCGAGGTTCAGGGACGTATCGAACAGGGGCCTCCACAGGAACAGATATCCGACCACAGCGAGGTATACGATGACATGCCCGAATATGAGGCCGCCGATCAACTGATTGACGATTCCAGAAAGGCCGCCGGCAAACGCGGCTGGATGTGGATTGCTGTGGCAATAGCCCTTGTTCTGGGCGCTGCCATCTGTGTGCTTATGATTCCGGAACTTACCGGAACCAAAACCGGCGATGCCCTGGCTACGGCAAAGACTACTGTTTCCAACGGGCTCGACAAGGTTTCTAACGCTGCAAGCTCCGGTGTAGCAGTTATCGAGGAAACTGTGGGCACAGTACAGGAAGGTGTATCCGATGCCGCTGCAGGCGCTGTATCGAACGCCAAGGCTAAGGTTAGCGGCGCTGTCGGCTATGCAGCCGCAGCAGCCTCGACAGATGTCAGCGCAGCTACAATCGACGCCGAAGCCCGCCGCGTGATTCATGGCGACTTCGGCAACGGCGCTCAGCGCAAGGCCGCTCTCGGCAGCCATTATGCGGCTGTACAGCAACGTGTAAACGAGCTGCTACACGTATAGTGTTATCCTGCATAGGTTTTCATAACGGCGTATCGTCCCTACCCGGGGCGATACGCTTTTTTTCGTGAATTTTTCGTAACTTTGCCATATGATATATACTCAGCTCATACAGCGCATGGAGGCCTTGGCCGATGAACAGCAAGCCACACATCTGATGCGCTTCTTCAAGACCGGTCCCGGCGAATATGGCGAGGGCGACCGTTTTCTGGGCCTGCGTGTACCGCAGACCCGCGCGCTTGTAAAGGAATTTCGCTCCCAAGCCGGCATGGCCGATATTCCGCCACTGCTCGACAGTCCCTGGCACGAAGTGCGCCTGGCCGGATTCCTGTTGCTCATCGAGCTGTATCAGCAGGCAAAAAAACGGCGCGACAACACAATGCTGTGCCACATTGTCGACTTCTATCTCTCTGCAATCGAACATGGCAATAACTGGGACCTGGTCGACGTGGTGGCTCCGAAAATATTGGGGGACTATCTGCTTGACCGTCCGGAAGAACGCCATTTGCTGTATCAGCTGGCAGCCATGGACGGCCGGCTGTGGCACCAGCGCGTGGCAATGGTTGCCACCTGGACTATGATATCCGGAGGCGAGTACGACGATGCCTTGCGTCTGGCCGAAGGCTTTCTGACACACCGCCACGACCTCATGCACAAAGCCTCGGGCTGGATGATGCGCGAAATAGGCAAACGAGGCGGCATGACGTACCTGCTGGATTTTCTCGACCGCCACGCACCGCACATGCCTCGCACCATGCTCCGCTACGCCATAGAACGGCTTAGCCCCGAACAAAGGCAGTATTATATGAAGCTCACTGATTCGGCGATGCGTTCTACGAAATACAAAAATTAAACACCCTCTAATTGTATCAGGCGTACTGTTTCTTACCAAACACACGGTTGACGATGAGAGCCAGAGCGCCGTCGCCGCTGACGTTACAGGCCGTGCCGAAACTGTCCATGGCTATGTACAAAGCAATCATCAGGGCGTTGTCGGCATCGCTGAAACCGAGTATGCCGCTGAGCAGACCCAGCGAGGCCATGACCGCACCGCCGGGAACTCCCGGAGCCGCTATGATGGTTATGCCCAACATGGCTATGAAGCCCATGAACATGCCCAAATCATAGGCATGGCCCTGCAGTATCATCAGCGCCAGCGCGCATGCCACCAGCTTGAGTGTACTGCCCGACATATGGATAGTGGCACACAGAGGCACAGTGAAGTCGGCCACGGCAGGATCGACTCCCATGGCCTTGGCCTGGCGAAGTGTCACCGGTATGGTGGCCGCCGACGAAGCGGTGCCCAGCGCTGTAAGGTATGCCGGAATTATCAGTTTCATGCAGCGGAAGGGGTTCTTGCGTCCTATCCAGCCTCCTATAAGATATTGTACAAACAGCAGCATGAAATGCAGCACGAATATCACACCTATCACTTTAATAAATGTGGCTACTATGGCCACTACCTGGCCGCTGTAGGTCATGTCGGCGAATATACCAAGTATGTACAGCGGCAGCAGTGGAACTATCACCGAGCGGATTACACTCACTATTACCAGGCGAAGGTCGAGCAGCACATTTTTCAGCGCTGTGGTGGTGAAGTTGGCCACTGTCAGACCCAGCACAAAGGCCAGTACAAGGGCCGATGTTACAGTCATCAGCGGCTGCATGGCAATGGTGAAATAGGGGCTGAGGCTACGGGCTTCGGCTACGGCGCCAAGATACTGGTCGGGCTGTATCATATGCGGGAAGAAGGTTACTCCGGTGAAGTACGACAGCAATCCGGCACACAATGTGGCCACGTATGCCAGCGCCACCGTAAACAGCAGCATCCTGCCTGCTCCCTTGCCTATATCAACTATTGCCGGAGCCACAAGCCCCAGGATAAGCAGCGGTATGATAAAGCCCAGAAACTGGCTGAACAGGCCGTTGAAAGTTACTAAAATACGAACTGCCCAATCGGGCAGGCCCCAGCCGGCGAGCACACCCGTGAGCATGCCGGCGACAATGTAGCCAAGAAGGCCGATGCGTTTGTAAAATGGTTTAGATTCGGTTTGGGATTTCATAAAAAAAATGCTTAATTATGCATTGCTGCAAATTTAAGCATTTAATTCGGGACTGCCAAGCTATATAGCGCAGTTTAGGCAGGTTCGACGATATGGACATGATTATTTACGGCGGTCAGTCGTCATGATGGTCGTGACTCCGGCAGGTCTTATGGTGTTTTTCGTATTTGTATTTGTATTTCTTTTTCTTTTTATGCTTTTTATGTTTTTTGCCGTGGTGATGCGAGTCATAATCCCACCCGGCACCATAGTACGGGCCGCCGTGGCTGTCCATTCCACCATACATGTGTACATGCGGTCCGGGCCCGCATGCCGAAAGGCCGAACAACAGAGCTGCCGATAAAAGCAGAAGATAGAGGCGTCGTTTCATACATTTTTCTGTTATGGTTATATTTTCCAAACATATTCGCTGTGCCGAATGTTTAATTTTTACTAACTTTGCACAACACCAAATACATTATTATTTATGAAAGGACGTTCACTTCTGCTGTCAGCCATATTGTTTCTTGTGGCCGGATTGATACTGATTCTCACTTACAGAACCACCAAGACTGACGGAGTGGTAATCGTAGGCGGTATAATGTTTATCGTAAGCGGACTACTGAATATCTTCGCCTATATGGCCGACCGGCCCGGGAAAAAAGAAATCGAGGCAGCCATAAACGCCGGGCGCAAGCCTCGCAGCCGTTCGAGCCTCAGTTCAGCCGTGACATGGATTAGCTCCGGAGCGGCGGTAATACTTGGAGTGAGCCTGCTGATATTCACATCGACGTTCACGCCGCTCGTACCCTTTGTGTTCGCACTGCTTATAACTATGGCGGCGCTGTACCAGTTCTACCTGCTTGCCATAGGATGCCGGCCGCTGCGCCTGCCGGCGTGGCTTTTCGCAGCGCCTGTACTTATGCTCGGAGGTGCCATCTACGTATTCATCCAAAAACCGGGATTCGACCACACCGAGCAGATAATAATGCTCGTCACAGGCATATCGTTCGTGTTGTTCGGTATCGCCATGCTGGCCGAGAGCATACTCATAGGCACCGCCAACCGCAAAGCTCTGCGCCAAGCCTCGGCACCCGCCGCAGAGTCCGGCAACCATGAATCCGTGGCAGGCCCGACCAACAGCGTCATTGAAGTAAAAGCACTCGACGACCACACCACAGAAGCCCCCTAAAGGGCCTTTTCGAGTTAAAAAAAGGCTAAATTATGCATGAACTGCAACTTTTTAGCCTTAAAATTGCGCGCGTTTCAAAAAAAAGTCCGATATTTGCAGACGCAAAATTAGGCGGCTGTGTGAAAGCCGTGTTTTTTTGCACGCTGAAAGCGTAACAGCACAACCAACCATTCATCAAAAATTTATAACGAAAATGACTAAAGCCGACATCGTTAACGAAATCGCAAAATCCACCGGCATTGACAAAATAGCCGTACTCGAAACAGTAGAAAAGTTCATGGAAGTAGTAAAGGAATCGCTCACTCAGGGTGAAAACGTTTACCTCCGCGGTTTCGGCAGCTTCATCATCAAGACCCGTTCGGAAAAGACTGCCCGCAACATCTCTAAAAATACCACTATCATCATACCCGCCCACAAGATTCCCGCATTCAAGCCCGCAAAGGTCTTCATGGAGCAGGTCAAGGCTTAATCAGCTTCCGCCGCACGGCTCCGGCCGCACGGCAACTAAATTGAATCAACCGATAATATTAACCATATAAAACGCTTATAAAATGCCCAGCGGAAAGAAAAGAAAAGGCCACAAGATGGCTACTCACAAACGAAAAAAACGTCTGAGAAAGAACCGTCACAAGAAAAAATAATCCGGCGGATTGCGCAAGGCTGAGCCTCCGCATGCCGATGGCTCATCTGAGACGAAATCTAATCGCTCATACGAAGAACAAACTTGGATCGGGGTCTCTCTCAAACGGGGAGCTATGCCTCGTCTATGTTTGTTCTTTTTGTATATAAACAGCCCTACGCTTAACTTTCAAACTCTGTGCAACAACCCCACTGTAAACAAACATGAAAAGTGAACTCATTGTAGATGTTTCCCCCAACGAGGTGTCGATTGCCCTGCTGGAGGACTCAAGGCTGGTTTCTTTGCAGAAAGAAGCCCGCAACATCTCCTATGCTGTGGGCGACATTTACCGGGCAAAAGTAAAAAAACTCATGCCGGGGCTTAATGCCGCCTTTGTAAACGTGGGCTACGAAAAGGATGCTTTCCTGCACTATCTGGATTTAGGATCGCACTTTGCTTCTTACTCGGAATTCGTCGGCCGGCTACTCGACGACAAAAAAACTCTCCCCTCTATAAAAAATCTCAAGCTGCTGCCCGACATCGACAAACACGGCACAATCTCCGACCTGCTTCAGCCGGGCCGCGAGCTGATGGTGCAGATTGTCAAGGAGCCCATTTCGTCTAAAGGCCCGCGCCTTACCACCGAAATCACATTCACCGGGCGCTTTCTGGTGCTGATTCCATTCAGCGACAAAATCTCGATTTCGCAGAAAATAAAGTCGACCGAAGAGAAACTGCGCCTGCGCAAGCTCATCGAAAGCATCAAGCCCAAGAATTTCGGCGTAATCGTACGCACCTCGGCCGAGGGCAAGCGGGTGGCCGAACTCAACCACGAGCTCAAAACCCTGGTGCAATGCTGGGATGAGGCTATAGCCAAAGCCCAGTCGGCGACCGCGCCGGCACTGGTATTCGAAGAGGAAAGCCGCATTGTAGGCATGCTCCGCGATGTGTTCTCGCCATCGTTCGAAAGCATTTATGTTAACGACCCCGCCACATTCTCGCAGATTCAGAAATATGTGACGCTCATTGCCCCCGAAAGGGCCGAAATCGTAAAGCTCTACTCAAGAACCGAACCTATTTTCGACCATTTCTCGATTACACGTCAGATTAAATCGAGCTTCGGAAAAACGGTTTCGTTCAAATCCGGCGCCTACATAATCATAGAGCATACCGAGGCTCTGCACGTAATCGACGTAAACTCCGGCAACCGCTCCAAGGCTACCAACGACCAGGAAACCAACGCCCTGGAGGTAAATTTGCGTGCTGCCGACGAGATTGCCCGGCAACTGCGTCTGCGCGACATGGGCGGCATCATTGTAATTGACTTCATCGACATGAACAAGAGCGAGCACCGACAGCAGCTCTACGAACACATGCGCGAAGTCATGGCCAACGACCGTGCCCGCCACAACATTCTGCCTTTGAGCAAATTCGGCCTTATGCAGATTACACGCCAGCGCGTTCGTCCGGCACTCGACATCACCACCACCGAAACCTGCCCGTCGTGCTTCGGCAAAGGCGAAGTACAGCCATCGCTGCTGTTTACCGACACTCTGTACGAAAAACTCGACTATGTAGTCAACAGCATGGCTCTTAAAGGCTTTGTGATGTATGTGCATCCGTTTGTCGACGCCTACATCAAAAAAGGCCTGATTTTTTCGATGTACCGCAAATGGCGTTCGCAACTGGGCCGTTGCTTCAAGATTGTGCCCGACCAGTCGCTCGCCTACCTGCAGTACCGAGTGGTGGACAGCGAAGGCAACGAACTCGACCTGCGCGAGGACAAAGACACCAACTCGTCGTCGACCGACAAGAAAAACAAGGCCAAGAAACGCCTTGACGGCAGCGAGGCTACAGATGTAAACGCCGACGAAAAAGACGCCAAAGCTAAAAACAAAGCTAAAAACAAAGCCAAGCCTCAAAAGCCCAAGGCCGACAAGGACACCAAAGAACCAGCGGAGCCGAAAGAGCCCAAAGAACAACCTCAGGAACAAAAGCCCAAGGAAACAAAAGAATCCAAGGTGCCGAAAATGCCTCAGGCGTCCAAGGAACCTAAGACCAACGAAACCGAGTCGACCAAGCAAAAAAACGAGAAGCCCAAGCAACAGCCGGCGCCGGAAACTACTGAACCGACAGCAATCGAAACCGACAGCAGTGCGCAACAGCAACAGCAGCGGCGACAGCAGCAACGGCGCAAAACTCCAAAGCCGAAGCCTCAACAACAACCCGGCAACCCCGATACGGCTGCCGAATCCGCCCAGAACCGGACTGAGATACCGGCCCGGGCGGCAACCATACAGCCCGACCATCTGCTCGCAGCTCCGGTCGAACAAAAAGAAGCAAATCCAGGTATAACAGCGGAATAAGCAACCTGCTGCGTACCCCACAACCAACTCCCAACACACTCCACCCCGCCAACTATGGCAGGGTGGAGCTTAAAAAACCGAAACCGATATGACCCAAATGCCTGAAAAATATGTAATCACAGTCGGACGTTCGTTCGGCAGCGGCGGACATACCCTGGCCGAAGCGCTCGCCCGACACTTCGGCATAGCATTTTACGACAAGGAACTCCTGAGCCGGGCCGCCGAAAAAGCAGGCCTGAGCAAGGACTACTTCGAGGAAAACGACGAGCGCGAGCCCCGTTTCCTCTCCGGCATATTCGCCTTCAATATGGGTTTCAACCCTGTACACTGGTACAGCGGAACATCATCAATCAGCGGCGACAACATCTACAAGGCCCAGTGCGACTTCATACGCGAAATAGCCTCGGCAGGGCCTTGCGTGATTGTGGGCCGTACCGCCGACTACGTGCTGCGCGACATGCCAAACGTGGTAAACATATTCGTACACGCTCCTGTCGACGAATGTGCGCGTCGCATAATGCAGCGCAGCGAGGCCCCGCTCACCCATCAGCAAGCAATTACTTTGGCCCAGAAAACAAACAAACTAAGGGCCAATTTCTATAATTTCTATTCCGACAAGCACTGGGGGCGCTCTGACAGCTATCACCTGTCGGTCGACTCGTCGAGCATGCCATTCGACAAGCTTGTGGAATTCGTGGCCGACTTTGTCCGGCTCAAGCTTCAATGAATCCGACTTTTACAGCAACCCAACATAAATGACCATGACAGAAGACGTTATCAAGATTCTGCGTCAGGACACCGACGGACTCATATCCTACGAATACCTGGCCAACAATATCGACAGCATAAGCGCCGAAGATCTGAAACTGCTCATTGAAAATATGACCGGTGTGGACATGAACGGGCAGTTTCTGGCATCAGCGGCCCGCTATCTCCAGGCCATCGACCCGGTTCGCTTTGAAGAACCAATACGCAGCCTTACCGCCGCAACCATAGACAAGGACCGCGAGCACCGCTACCTGCCCGACCTGATGATATCGCTCTACGGCGAAGACTACAGGCAGAAAGCACCTCAGCTTGTACTCACCGACAACAATTTCCGACGGATATACAAACGGCTCTATCCAAAGGCCGACTCGCTGTAAGCACTCTACCAGCCTCCTACGAAACTACATATTATCAACATGATTAAGAATTTACTCTGCGCGGCAGCTCTGATGCTATGCTTCGGCGCATGCGGAAACAAAAGTGGCGAAAACAACGCCGATTCCGCCGACTCAACCAAAAACGAAACTCAAATGCAAGACTCACAAAGACTTCCGGCCAAAGACGATGCCAAGGTGCTTATTCACACCTCGGAAGGCGACATCACAGTACTGCTCTATGGCGATACTCCCCGCCACCGCGACAACTTCCTCAAACTCGTCGAAGAAAACTTCTACGACAGCACTCTCTTCCACCGTGTAATCAACGAATTCATGGTACAGGCCGGCGACCCCGACTCGAAAACAGCCAAGCCCGGACAGCAGCTGGGCAGCGGCGACCCCGGCTATACCATCCCCGCCGAATTCTACTATCCGCACCACTTCCACAAACGCGGTGCCCTGTCGGCTGCACGTACCGGCGACCAGGTTAACCCCAAAAAGGAATCAAGCGGCTCGCAGTTCTACATCGTCACCGGCAAGAAATACTCTGCCGCCGAATTGAGCCAAATGAGCGAGCAGATGAAGCAGCAGGCTATGTACAACATCTTCGACAGCCTTGCCAACCAGAACATGGACCAGATTCGCCAGATGCAGCAGGCTCAGGATAACGCCGGCCTGACAGCTCTGAAGGAGAAATTCATAGCCCAGGCCGAGGAAATCGCAGCCAAAGGCAACTACAGCATCCCGGCCGACGTGGCTCAGGTGTATGAAACAGTTGGCGGCACTCCATTCCTCGACGGCCAGTACACCGTATTCGGCGAAGTACTCTCCGGCATGGACGTGGTAGAGAAAATCGAAAAGGCCCAGACCGACCGCAACGACCGTCCGACCAGCGACATCCGCATCCTCTCTGCCGAGGTCATCAAATGATATATCAGACATTTACACTTGACAATGGCCTGCGTGTGGTTCACAACTGCGAACCCACGCGGGCCATGGTGGCCATTAATCTGCTATACAACGTAGGTTCGCGCGACGAATCGCGCGGGCTTACCGGCATTGCGCACCTGTTCGAACACCTGATGTTTGGCGGTTCGGCCAACGTGCCCGACTATTCCAAGGCCATTGAGGCCGCCGGAGGCAACGACAATGCCTGGACCTCGAACGACTTCACCAACTTCTACACCCAGGTACCCGCCCATAATGTCGAAACCGCCTTCTGGGCCGAGAGCGACCGCATGCTGGCCCTTTCGTTCGACCCGCACGTACTCCGGGTGCAGCGCCGTGTGGTTATAGAGGAGTTCAAACAACAATGCCTCAATCAGCCTTACGGCGACCTGATGCACGGGCTGCGACGCGCCGCATACGCTGCCGACCATCCTTACAGCTGGCCGGTAATAGGCATTGACCCCGACCACATAGCCCGGGTGACCGAAGACGATGTCCGGCGCTGGTTCTACTCGCACTACGCCCCCAACAATGCCGTGCTGGCTGTGTGCGGCAACATTTCGGCGGAACGGACTCTTGAACTGGCCGAAAAATGGTTCGCGCCCATTCCGGCCCGCGAAATTGCCCCGCGACTGTTGCCCGACCCCGGATTTCCCACCTCGGACGTACGCGTGGAGATGAGCGGCAACGTGCCCTCGACCATGATTGTTAAAGCAATACCCATGGCCCCGCACGGTACCCCGGACTACTACGTGGCCGACACCATCACCGACCTGCTGGCCAACGGACAGTCGTCGCGCTACGTGCGCCGGCTGATACACGGCCCGGAACCGATATTCGCCGGAGCCGAAGCCTCGATCATAGGCTCGGAACACGAAGGCCTGATGCTGCTGATGGCGCAGATGGCCGACGAATCGCCGCAGGCAATCGAAAAGGCTGAGCAGATGCTGCTCGACGAGGCCCGCCGCCTGGCGTTGCCGGGCGAAGTAAGCGAGTACGAGTTGCAACGGTCGTTCAACCGCTTTGAATTCACCTTCGAAAGCTCCATGACCAACTATCTGGATCGCGCCCAGCAACTGGCAACGTCGGTGATGCACGGCAGCGACATAAACAGCAGGGTCGACCTGCAGCGCCGCACCACCCTCGACGACGTGTGCCGCGTAGCCGACAGGATGTTCAACCACACAGCCAACGTAACCCTGCTTTACCGCCCCGAGAAATAATGGCACGTATACTTTCCATAGACTTCGGACGCCGGCGCTGCGGTATAGCAGTGACCGACCCACTGTGCATAGTGGCCAACGGGCTCACCACCGTGGAAACTTCGCGCCTGCACGAATTCGTGTGCGACTACATCCGCCGCGAGGAAGTGAGTCTGGTTCTTGTGGGCCATCCTACCGACATGCACGGCAACGACAGCGACTCCATGCGCTACATCAACCCGTCGATCGGAAGGCTGCGCAAGCTCATAGCTCCTGTGCCGGTGGAGTTCTTCGACGAACGTTTCACCTCTGTGCTCGCCCACCGCGCCATGATTGAAGGCGGCATGCGCAAAATGGCCCGGCGCGACAAAGCCATAGTCGACGAAATATCGGCCACCATTATACTCAACGATTATCTCCAAAGCCGGCAATACGGCTCAAAAATATAGCAACATGAAATTACCCGTATATCTATATGGTCATCCGGTGCTCCGCGCCGTATCGACCGACATCACCCCCGACTATCCGGGCCTGAAAGAGCTCATAGCCGACATGTACGCGGCCATGTACGAGTCGGAAGGTGTTGGACTGGCGGCCCCGCAGATAGGCCGCAACGACCGCATTGTGGTTATCGACGCCGACCCGGTGAAAGACAGCTTTCCCGAATGTGCCGGACGCCGTATGACTCTTATCAATCCAAGCGTGGAAGTTCTCGACGGCGACCGCACCTCCATGGGCGAAGGCTGCCTGAGCCTGCCCGGTATCAGCGAGAATGTGCCCCGTGTGGAACACATCCGGCTCAAGTGGGTCGACGAGAACTTCGAACCTCACGAAGAAGAAATCTCCGGCTTTCTGGCCCGCATAGTGCAGCATGAGTGCGACCATCTCGAAGGCAAAATGTTCATCGACCACATCTCTCCAATCCGCAAGCAGCTTATAAAAGCCAAACTCAACAATATCCTCAACGGCAAAGTTAGCGTAGACTATCCTGTACGCTTCGCCCCCAAACACCGCAAATAATCCACCACCATTATGGCAGACGACAAAAAAATCATCTTCTCGATGGTAGGCGTGAGCAAAACCTACCCTCCGCAGAAACAAGTACTTAAAGACATTTATCTCAGCTTCTTCTACGGCGCTAAAATAGGCATCATAGGCCTGAACGGCAGCGGTAAGTCGTCGCTGCTGAAAATAATAGCCGGCATCGACAAGAGCTATCAGGGCGAGGTGGTATTCTCGCCGGGTTACTCGGTAGGATACCTCGAGCAGGAACCCAAACTCGACGAAGGCAAGACCGTAATCGAAGTAGTGCGCGAAGGCGTACAGCCCATCATGGACCTGCTGGCCGAATTCGACAAAATCAACGAAGCGTTCGGCGACCCCGACGCAGACTTCGACGCTCTGCTCGCACGCCAGGCCGAACTACAGGACAAACTCGACGCAGCCGACGCCTGGAACATCGACTCAAAGCTCGAACGAGCCATGGACGCACTGCAGTGCCCGCCCGACGACCAGGTGGTCGACACCCTCTCCGGCGGCGAACGCCGCCGCGTGGCTCTCTGCCGCCTGCTGCTCCAGCAACCCGACGTGCTGCTGCTCGACGAACCTACCAACCACCTCGACGCCGAAAGCATCGACTGGCTCGAACAGCACCTTCAGCAGTATCCCGGAACTGTAATCGCCATTACCCACGACCGCTACTTCCTCGACCACGTGGCGGGCTGGATTCTTGAACTCGACCGAGGCGAAGGTATACCCTGGAAGGGCAACTATTCGAGCTGGCTCGACCAGAAAACCAAGCGCATGGCCATGGAAGAAAAGCAGGCCTCGAAACGCCGCAAGACCCTCGAGCGCGAGCTCGAATGGGTACGCATGGCGCCCAAGGCCCGTCAGGCCAAAGGAAAAGCCCGTCTGAGCAGCTACGACCGCCTGCTCAACGAAGACCAGAAACAGAAAGAGGAACGTCTGGAAATTTTCATCCCCAACGGCCCGCGTCTGGGCAACAAGGTAATCGAAGCCACAGGGCTGGCCAAGGCCTACGGCAAGAAACAGCTGTTCAATAATCTCGACTTCCAGCTGCCGCCTAACGGCATCGTGGGCGTAATAGGGCCCAACGGCGCCGGCAAGACTACTCTTTTCCGCCTTATCATGGGCCAGGAGCAGGCCGACGCAGGCAGTTTCGACGTAGGCGAAACCGTAAAGGTGGCATACGTCGACCAGCGCCACCACGACCTGCTGCCCGAGAAAACCGTCTACGAGGTAATCAGCCAGGGTGTTGAATCGTTCCGCATGGGCGGCCGCGATGTCAACGCACGCGCATACCTGTCGAAATTCAACTTCACCGGCGCTGACCAGGAAAAGAAAATTGGAGTGTTGTCGGGCGGTGAACGCAACCGTCTGCACCTGGCAATGGCCTTGAAAGAAGAAGGCAACGTGCTGCTGCTCGACGAACCGACCAACGATATTGACGTGAACACACTGCGTGCCCTCGAGGAAGGTCTTGACGACTTCGCAGGCTGCGCCGTGGTTGTAAGCCACGACCGCTGGTTCCTCGACCGCATCTGTACCCACATACTGTCGTTCGAGGGCGACGGCCAGGTTGTGTTCTACCAAGGCAGCTACTCGGACTACGAAGAGTACAAACGCCAGCGCAACGGCGGAAAAGAACTTCCCCGCCGCCGCTACCGCAAGCTTATGGAGTAAGAGCCTGCTCGACAATATATCCGGAGGCCGCGTTATTAGGCGCGGCCTCCGGTGTTTTTGCTTACATAAATATATTCGCTTGCCCGGAATTTATGTTAAAAAACACAAATCGCTTGCGTAGCCCGAAAAATGCTGTTAAATTTGCAGCACTAAATAACACCAGCCGGACTTAGAACTAAAATTATTTACGCATTAATCTCTTTTTGGACTAAGCTAAGGCATATGATTTTGCCCACCGCGAGGTGCTTCAAAGTTGTAGAGGTGTTTAATGACAAGTAAGTATGATATAATCTCTACACTAAAAGTTTATAAGGCAACTATCTTTAGAATCACAAATCGAAATGCCTAATGGCTTTAGTCCTCGCTTCATTGCTGAAATGGAAAGAGGATTTTTTTGTACCCTGTCCACAGATATCAGAACTTAATCTGCACACGAGCCTCTATGATATTTACATGCCGGCGGTCGAGCATATTGTCGACGTAGCGGTCGCGTACGGTGGTGTAGCTGTAGCGCAGACGTGCTATCATATATTTATTTATATAATAGTTGAAAGTACACGAGGCATCGTTGGTTATACCGCCATATATACCGGCCGACGCATCACTGGCATTGGTGTAGTTATACATCAGCACCATTTCGAAACTGTGAGGTGTGGGAGTAGCCACTCCGGCGTCGCCCATGGTGTATGTATAGTTGCTGCCTGCGAGCAGACCGCGGAGCATGCCGTAGGCTCCTTGCGCGCAATAGCTGCTGAATCCGTCCTTGCGGGCCACATTCATATAATAATACTGAGCCTCGAGGGCAAAACGGCCTTTGGCCAGCAGCAATTCGGGGGTGAACTTGAACAGTCCGCGTGCGTGGTCGACCTGCGCGTTCAGCAGACCTACCTTGCTTACACGGCTGGGGAAGTTGGAAGTGAATTCGAATCCGCTGTGGTCGTCGGCGGTAGGGCTGGAGTAGTTGAGCGATATGCCAAGCTGGGCAATGGTACCGTCGTCGGTATGCGACGGACGCCATACCAGTCGGGTCTGTGCGCCCCATGCCTGCTTGCCCATGGCTGTGGCGTTGTTTGTCATGGCAGCGGCCTCGGCAAACAAGGTTGTGGCCGCAAAGTATTTGTCGCCGCTGTATTCGTACATCAGGGCCAGCAGACGCGGATTGGCGTAGAAGAACTCGTTTGACGTAGGCTCTTCGTAGCTGGGCTTCATCGACGAACTCGTTTCGGAGTTAAGGCCGAACTGAGGCACAAAGTAGCCGCCTCGTATAAGATTTTCGGAGTTGAAGTCATATTCGATATATGTGTCCTTGAGGCCAACTTTGCCGTAGCCGAAACCAACATCGACCTTAGCCTGCCATTTGCCGTACGAGGCCTTAACGCCTATACGGAGGTCGGGAATAGCCACACCGCTAACGAATTTGGTGTCGCCTGCAGCCTCTGCTCCGTTGTTACCGCCCATGTAACCTGCACCGTCGACGAGTATACGGCCTGTTGGAGAAATCGAAAACTTTGGCTTGTCGGCAATTTGGGCTGCCGCTGTCAGTGTACATGCTGCCAGCAGTAAAGCTATAATATTGGATTTCATCGAATTAAATTTAAACGAATTGAACTGATGGCAAAATGCAGGGGTGCTGCAGAATCAGGGGTTTTGCAACACCCCCTTACATTGCTGAAGAATCATAAATCGCTGGTAGTCTTGGTAGGGAGCGGAGTACCTTTGGCTACCTTTCCGGCTTTTTTGAGCCGTTTGAATTCGTCTTTAGCTTTTTGCAGCTGAGCCTGGAAGGCGGGGTCGGCATGGAGTCGGGCCACGATTACCGAGCCTGTGATGCGTCCGGCATCGACGTCGCTCTGATAATGGTAACCGCATATCACACGGCTCTGGCCCATTTCATAGCCACGCTTGAGGATTTCGTTCTGGCGTTCAGGATTGAGTTCCGACAGCACAAGCGCTGTAGCCCAGCCTATCGAAGTGTGTCCTGAGGGGTAGCTGCCGTTTGTGCTTAGGGCCTCTTGCTGTGCGGGATTGCATGTCATCTCCTCGTAGAACGAAAAAGGCCGCTGGCGGTTGTAGTAGTTCTTGGCTTCGCGTGTGGCCAGGTCGCCGGCGTCCTCGCGCATGCCCACTATAAGTTTCAGAATCTCGGGAGTATCTTCATTGATTTCCACGCCGAAAGCCTCGGAAAAGGCCTCGGGCACTCCATTACCTTCTACATTGGCGTCGGCCGAAGCCTGGTCGCCGCGCGGGGTGTTGCGCATGGTCTTGCCCCAGTTGTACTGGGACTGGTCGTCGAGAAAACGGATTGAGGACGCGTCGGGCGGAGCCGGCAGCAACAGAAAACTGTTGGGAGCGTCGCCTTCCTGCAGGAAGAACAGGTCGGGATTGGTACGGTGGTCTTTTATTTTGGTTTCGTTCTGTGCGAATGAGAACGAAGCTGTTACGGCCACAAACAAGGCGCATGCAGCACCACGAAGCAGAGATGAATTTAAGCTTTTCATGTGTTGATTGTTGAAACGTAAAAAAATACTGTCGGGTTGCCCCGGATATTATTCAAACATACGGCAAAGCCGATTTGTTTCAGGAAAAATATATGTTTGACAACATAAGTTTGCTTAATTTATATACCGCGATATACAAGTGCGGCAATACCCTTTGCAAATGTCTACTTTTATCATGCCTACAAATTTTGCATGCAATTTTTTTGCAGGATTAAATAAAATGCACTAACTTTGCAGCCGACTGGAAAAGGGAATCCGGTGAAAGTCCGGAACAGTACCCGCTGCTGTAAGTTCCACGCCCCGGCGTAACAGGCCGCGCATTGCCATTGAGGCTTCGCTCTCGAGAAGGCGCGCACAGGCCCGGAACAAGTCAGAAGACCTCCCGGTCAGATTATTTTTACCGCCTACGGGACTATAGGCCGGGAATGCACCACTGATGCAGTTCCATTGACGGAGCGCCTTACAGGCGCTGCCACGATATTAACGATATTATAGCCCGTAGAACCATTTGGTTTTGCGGGCTTATTTTGTTGAATACAATGATGAATAGACTCTATATTAAATATTCTCTTTATTTTCTGCCGCTCTTGATGAGCATCACGGGCTGTCGCGAAGACGAGCTCGTGGTGCCCACAGAGTACGATATCGTAGGCGAGGCTCCGGATCCGAACAGCAAAATCCGGGGCTTCTATCTGGTGAACGAAGGAAACATGGGTTCCAACAAATGCACACTCGATTATATGGACTATTTCACCGGACTCTACGCACGCAATTTCTATGCCGAGCGCAACCCTAATGTAATAAAGGAACTGGGCGACGTAGGCAACGATATAGGAGTATATGGCTCAAAACTTTATGTAGTGGTAAACTGCTCGCATAAAGTAGAGGTTCTCGACGCCCGCAGCGGCATACGTCTGGGCCAGATCGACATTCCTAACTGCCGCTATGTGCGTTTCCATCGCGGCAACGCATATGTAAGCAGCTATGTCGGACCTGTGCTGATTGATGCCAACGCACCCAAAGGCGCCGTGTATCAAATCGACACTCTGTCGCTGGCCGTGACCGATAAAGTAACCGTAGGCTACCAGCCCGAGGAAATGGAGATTGTAGGCGACTATATGTATGTGGCAAACTCCGGCGGCTACCGTCCGCCAGTGTACGACAATACGGTGTCGGAAATCCAGCTCATCGATTTCAAGCAGGTGAGCCAGATTCCGGTGGGCATAAATCTGCACCGGGTGAAGAAAGACCGACAGAACAAACTGTGGGTGAGCGGACGCGGCGACAACAAAACCCGCCCCTCGCGCCTGTACGTACTCGAAAAGAAAGCCGGATACAACCAGATGCAGGTAACGGATACCCTGCCGCTGGCTTGCTCAAACATGGCCATACACGGCGATTCGCTCTACTACTATGCAACCGAGTGGAACGATTTAACCGCTTCTAACAAAATCAGCTACGGCATTATAAACACCTTGACCAAAAAACGGGTAAGCACCAACTTCATAACCGACGGCACCGACAAAGAAATCACCATACCATACGGCATAGCAATCCATCCCGAAACCGGCGACATACTCATAACCGATGCCAAGAACTACGTTTCGTCGGGCACGCTATATTGTTTCGACCGCAATGGCCGTAAGAAATGGAGCGTACGCACCGGCGATATTCCGGCTCACATAGCATTTCTGCCTATATGAAGAACTACAGCCTTATATTATCTGCTACAACGGCTCTGATGTTCGGAGCCTGCGACAGCGCGACTCCCATGGTGAACCTGGGCATCGACGATTCCTACTATGTGGCACGAATGCAGAAACTCAGCCTGCATCCGGCCCTGACAGGCGATGCCTACCGCTGGTATATGGTAGAGGACAACGGACAGCGGACGCTGCTGTCGGAGAGCCGCGACTATATATTCCTAAGCGCCAAAGAAGGCACCTACCGGCTTGAATTCGAGATTATCGACCCCGACACTCCCTACTCTTTCGACTTTACAATTCATGTGCTGCACGAAGAGGTGGAGTACAGCCCGTACATAAGCGAAGTGGTGGAGTACAGGCCGGCCCCGGGCCAGTTCATCAACGAGATGCCGCGATACGAAGAGGGCGATAGCTACGCCGACATACTCAAGAAATGCACAGAGTGCATAAACGGTACCAACGACGTGATGATAAGCCTGGGCGCTTATGGCGGCTATGTTACATTCGCTTTCGACCATACCGTGGTGAACGTACCCGGCGAGATGGATTTGCGTATATGGGGCAACTGCTTTTACGAACTCACTCAGCCCGACAAAAAAGGAGGCAGCGCCGAACCGGGCATTGTGTGCGTGAGCTACGACGTGAACTGCAACGGCCTGCCCGACGACCCATGGTATGAACTTGCCGGAAGCGACTACAGCAAAGCCTCGACCCTGCACAATTACAGCATAACATATCACCGCCCGGCTCAGAGTGGCGACAACATTGCCTGGGAGGACTCGGAAGGCATAAGCTCGGCCCTGCCCAGGAACACATTCCACAGCCAGCCCTACTGGCCGCAGTGGATCGACGACAGCAAGCTCACATTCGGCGGCAGCTGCCTGGCCCCCAACGGCGTGGATGTAAGCGGCAACGGCAGCTACTATGTACTGTACAGCCTCGACTGGGGTTATGCCGACAACCACCCAAACGATTATTTCAATCTTAATTCTTTTGATATAGGCAATGCGGTGAATGAATTCGGAATACCCGTCGACCTGCCCGGCGCCGACTTCGTGCGTGTCTATACCGGCGTGAATCAATACTGCGGCTGGCTTGGCGAAACATCCACCGAAATATGCCGCGCCCAGGACCTGCATATACCACCTAAAAGCTCAGGACTGACTCAATAACAATCCAATACATATAATTCAATTATCGCAAGCATGAAACATTCAGCTATGTTTCTTGCGATAGGGGCAATATCGGTGCTAAGTGCCGACGCGCTCGTTATACCCCCTACTGTTCAGGGTATCGACTATCGCAAGCAGATTGAACAGCGGCAAAATAGGCGTGCGGCAGGCGCAAACCGGACCGACAACATCGAATTTGCCACACCTGCCGATATGGCTGTTCCGGCTGCCGAGTTCACCCTCGACATGATTCAGAGCTGGGCAGGCGAAGGCAGCAACCGCGCCGCCCTTGTAATACAGTGGAACGACGAACGCGAGAAGAATGCCCTGGTGTTCGGCTACCGCTGGGACGGTGTCGCCACCGGTGCCGATATGATTAAGGCTGTAATCGAGGCCAACCCTCGACTTTACGGTCTTATACAGTACACCAATGTCAGCTCCCCCGCCGACCCCTTGGGCGGCTATACCATCAACGGCTTCGGCTGGGACGTTGACGACGACGGCGACATTGCCATTGTCGATGAAGGCAATAACAACGCCCGATACGAAAGCGAAAACGGTCTGTTCATTCATCCGCGCGGGTATAATCCGCAGACCGGAGATACCCCCGACTATGACTACGACAACTGGAAGAACGTCGACACCGACGACTTCTGGGGCGCCGGCTGGTTTCTGAGCTATTGGTCGTACCACACCAAGGACAGCCAGGATGCATCGTTCTCTTATTCCAACGTGGGTGCTTCGGGCCGCGTGCTGCAGGACGGCAGCTGGGACGCCTGGAACTTCTCGCTCAACATGATGCCGTACAACCTCAAGGATTTTGAAGCCGCTCCGCCGCTGATTCCCGAGGGTGCCAAAACCGAATTCGAACACGATGGTCTGTACTACAAGCTGAAGAATTATGCCCGTGGCACCGTGTCGCTGGTATCGCCTCTGGCCATAGAGGGCTTCACCACAAGCGACTACTACGGCGATATAACCGTGCCCGAGAGTTTTGTCGACGAGGGTCGCACATACACCGTGGTTGAAATCGCCGACGAGGCTTTCGTCGACTATGAAATAGGCACTGTGAATCTGCCCCAAAGCGTCACCGCCATAGGCGAAGGCTCATTCATGGGCTCGACTATCTCAGCCATCAACGGCACACGGCAACTTAAAAAGATTGGTAATCACGCATTCTGGTACTGCACCGAACTACATGATTTCGAGTTCCCGGCCGGAATCACCTCCATTCCCGAGGGACTGTTCGCCTATGCAGGCCTTATGGCATTAGTGATTCCCGACGGCGTTACTGAAATAGGCGCTCGCGCATTCGCCGGTGATTTCATGCTCGAAAGCATTGTGATTCCTGCAAGCGTGAAGAGTATCGACAGCGAAGCCTTTGCCGAGTGCGATGCCGTCAGCAGCGTGACTTCCTACAGCACTTATCCGCAGAGAATCGACGAATCGGTGTTCGACAAAAGTATTTATCAGGCAGCAGTGCTGACCATACCCACCGGTTTTGAAGATGCCTACCGCAATGCCGCGACATGGAAGAACTTCGTTACCATAAGCCAGATGGACATTCCGGTAAATGTGGGCGATGTGTTCCTTGCCGGAGGCATCACCTACCGTGTGAGCGCCCTGGGCGAAAGCAATGAAGTCGTGGCCACTCACGCCAGAACCGACGGCTCGGACGACAACAAGATTATCGCCGCCGCCAACGCCGCTACATACACCGGCTCACTCACTGTGCCGGCATCGGTGGTATATCAGGGTATAGAACTGAAAGTCGCAGCCCTCGACGAAAGAATATTCCACGGCTCCACTGCCCTTGAGTCGGTTGAGATTATTGCTCCGGTCGACTGTCTGCCCCCATACTCATTCAACGACTGCACCGCCCTCACAACGGTAAAACTGCCCGAAAGCATCACTTCGATAGGCACATACGCCTTCGCATACAGCGCACTGATATCGATGCAGCTGCCCGAAACTGTAAGTCTGCTTGGCGAACGCTGCTTCTTCCAGTGCAAGAAACTGGAAAGCGTAAATATTCCGCAGGCTCTCGAAACTGTGTCGAACTACGCTTTCTCCTATTGTACAGCCCTGAAGAGCATCAGTTTCGGCAACTCGGTAAAGAGTTTCGGCAGCAATGTGTTCCAGAACTGCCAGGCACTTGAATCGGCCACTCTGCCGGCCACAATCACCGAAATTCCGGCCTCGACATTCCAGAACTGTTCGGTACTGGCGAATGTAGTGCTTCCGGAAACCGTTGAAAAAATAGGCAACTCGGCATTCAGCGGTTGCGCCGGCCTGCAGCTTGAGCTTCCGGCCTCTGTAAGCAGCATAGGCAGCGAGGCATTCCGCGGCATGAACATGCTCACCGAGTTTACCCTGCCCGCAGCCATGACCACAGTGCCTCAGGGCCTTTTCTACGACTGCACCAGTCTGGAGCGTGTGATAATTGCAGGCCGGGTTACTTCGCTGGGCAACAACGCCTTCCGCAACTGCCGTTCGCTGCGCGAAATTGCTGTTCCCGAGGCTGAAACACTTCCCGAGGCTGAAACACTTGCAGATGACAATAACAACGGCAATGAAGCCGACGACAGGCTGATTGTACTCACCATCCCCGAAGGAGTCACCTCGCTGGGGCAGTATTGCTTTGCAGGCTGCACACAGCCTGGTGAGGTTGTGCTGCCACAGAGCGTAACCACTCTGGGCAACTACGTGTTCGACGGAGCCACAAACCTCGCGCGCATAAATATTCCCGAGGGCGTTACCGCCATGCCCGGCTGGGGCTTCCGTAATACAGCAATCGGCGATATAGAGATTCCGTCGACCATCAAGTCAATGACATACGCCGATGTATTCGCCAACTGCAGCGCCGCCCGCGTGTTTGTCAACAATACCACACCCTTCACCATAGGCACCTACGCGCTGCGCATCAGCGGCTCGAAATTCGTGCCGGTGGTAGTGCCCTACGGCTGCACCGAGTCGTTTATGACCACGAGCAACTGGAAGAAATCGGATGTCAGCTCTCCCGAATATGTAAGTTCCGACATCATAATCGAATCGGCGGAATACAGCGCAGGCCGTGCCACTCTCAGCGGTAGCCTCGTCAACAAGTTCTCACCCGATGAAATGCCGGCCACCTTCGCACTGCTCAACAATGCCACATTCATGGCCGAGTGCCTGCCACAACTTTCAATCCGCACGGCCGACAGCGAAGGCGAATACACCGTAATGCCACTGGAAGTAGCCGCCGACGGCAACTGGACTCTCGACTTCCCCTGGCCAGACGACAGCTACAAAGCCGAAGCATACATTGCTTTAGGCAATGCTGATGATAACCGTACACCTATTGCCGAAGTCACTTTCAAGGCCGGCGGTACCTTATCGGTATCCGACTCGTTGACAGACTGTGGCTTCCGCTTCTACGGCAACACAGTATACGTGTCGGGGCATCATGGCGAGGCTTTCACCGTGTACAATATATTCGGCCAACGAGTGGCTTCATTTGTTGCCGACAGCGATAGTTTCAGCACCTCACTCAATATCGGCGCAGGCTCATACATACTGCACGGTGCCGGTAAAACATCAAAATTCATAGTGTTATGATTTCCAGACAATTTCTAACCTTTGTCTTATACGTTGCAGCGTCGTCGGCCTCTATGGCCGATGACGTTGATTTCCACGAAGGCATTTTCGTGGTCAACGAAGACTGGTACGGACACCAAAACTCGACAGTCAACTATCTGCTGCCCGATGACCCCGGCGGCAACTACTGGCACTACAGGGTATTCCAGGAGGCGAATCCGGGCCATGAGCTCGGATGCACCAATCAATACGGAGCCATATGGAACGGGCGGTTCTATTTCATAGCCAAGCAGGACAAGGACCCGGGCGCCTCGGTGGCCGGCGGCCGCATTACCGTAGCAGATGCCGAAACTATGAAAATACTGTATCAGAACACAATTATCGACCCGTCGGGCGCCCAGTGCGACGGCCGTGGCTTTGTGGGCATAGACGAACACAAGGGCTACATATCCACAAGCAACGGAGTGTGGATTTTCGACCTCGACAATTTCGAAGTAAAGGGCCGGATAGAGGGCACTTCCAACCCGAATGCCGGCGATGACACACCCAATACCAATCCGGCAGGCTCGCTGTACTACGGCCAGTCGGGTACAATGCTGCTTGCCGACGGCAAGGTATTTGTATGCCACCAGCAGTCGGGTATACTTGTAATCGATGCTGCTTCCGACAAGCTTGTTTCCCATATTAGTATGGACATAGTGAGCGACGGCGCGGGCATAGGTTCGATAGTCAAGGCCGCCGACGGCTCGCTGTGGGCATCGGTGGCGCAGGATACTCATGGCACAGGCAGCTCCCGGCCCCTGCTGCTGCGCATCGACCCGCATACTCTCGCCACCGAAACCGTGCCGGTCACCGAAGGCATGTTCGGCCCGGCCAACTCGTGGTATGCCTGGACTCCGGATGCCTTTGTGGCCTCGTCGCAATCAAACGTGCTGTACTGGAAAGGGGGCATGAACCGCTGGTTTGCAGGCTCGCAGATTTACAAGTTCGACTGCGACACCCGCGAAACATCGCTCTTTGTCGACCTTGAAACAGAAGGCGCCAACTGGAAGGTGTACGGCTGTTCGCTGGGAGTGCATCCCGATACTGACGAAGTATACATGAGCCTGTATCACGAATTCTCCACTCCCACCTACATCACCCGCCGCTACAGCCCGGAAGGCGAAGCCATCTGCGACTACCCCATGATTGACAATTACTGGTTTCCATCGATGTTTGTGTTTCCACAGGCAAAGAACACCTCGGCCGTGGCCGACATTAGTGTTTCGGAAACTTCAATAAAACTCAGCGGCAAACTGCTGAGTTTGAAAAATGCGTCAGGCTCGACACTGGAAATATACAGTGCCACCGGAGCCTGTGTGCTGCGTTATGCCATAAATACCGATTTCTTCGAACAGAGCCTTGCACTTCCCGCCGGCATTTATATAATAAAAGCCGGCAATTCTATCCGCAAGTTCCGTATATGATTACGGCCTACATCAGACTGATTTTAACTTTTTTATTCTTTATTTTCAGCGGCGCCACTTTTGCCAGCACATCGCGGGCGAGAGTGGCGTCGACTGCTGCGAGGGCATAGTGTTCGCCGAGGTCGATTTTGCCTAACTGTTCTTTAGTCAGGCCACCCTGCCGCATCAGAAAACCTGCTATGTCGCCGCGCGAAATTTTGTCTTTCTTGCCTGTCGAGAAATACAGCGAGCGCCAACGACGTACAAAGCAATGGCCTTCTTTAGGCTGAGGCATGTATTCGCTGTCCCATACCACATAATCGGGAATATTGTCGGCTTCCGAAGTTATGACGAACACCTTGCCGTCGGCACCCATACGGGCCGTACGGCCATTGCGGTGAGTCCAGTTCTCGGCACTCGGGGGTATGTGGTAATGCACCACGGCGGCCACATTGTCGATGTCGAGGCCGCGCGATCCAAGGTCGGTCGATACCATCACAGGCGTGCTGCCATTGCCAAACAATGCCAGAGCCATCTCGCGTTCCTGCTGCTGCAGACCGCCGTGATAGAGGCCTGCAGGTGCCCCCTCGCGTTTCAATCGTTCGTACACACGCTCGGCACTTTCGCGGTGGTTTACAAAAATAAGCACTTTTGAATCATCCGGCAGGGTATGCACCAGGTCGACCAGAGAATCGAGCTTATCGCGTGCCGGAGCCTCGATACGCGCTATATGCACCTTGCCGCTGTTAAGCTGCCGGTTGTCGCGATAGTCGATGGTCTGGGCACCTGAAAGGTCAATGAATGGCGGCAGCTCTTTCAGCGCTGTAGCCGATGTGACTACAGTCAGCCGCATACGCCCCAGATGACGGCCGATTTTACCCATCTGGCCCAGGAAACCCAGCTCAAGGGCCTTGTCGTATTCATCTATCACCAGAGCCTTGACGGTACTTATATTTACCGAGCCTCGCTGTATGTGGTCGAGTAATCGACCGGGCGTGGCAACCACAATATCGGGAGTGACCGACAGCGATTTCAGTTCTTCCTCAAAACTGTGTCCGCCATAAAGAGCTACTGTCCGGAATCCAAAGCCGGCCTTGCGCAGCACCTCGGCAATCTGGAGCACCAGCTCGCGGGTGGGAGCGAGAATCAGAGCGCGGATGCCGCCGCCGGGCTCGCCCAGCGAATTAAGCAGCGGAATGGCAAAAGCTACCGTCTTGCCGCTGCCTGTGGGCGCAAGTATTACCATGGCACGCGTGCGGCATGCCATGGCTGTTGTCTGTAATTCATTGAGCGCCTCGATTCCGAGGCGCTCACGTATATTCTGTATTATTTGTGTCTGCTTCATATTTACAAAGTTACGAATTTCTTCTGATGTGTAAGTCGAAAAATTAAATTTATATCCTTCGTGAACTTCACGAAGGATATAAAGCACAGCACTGCGGATGTATATTTATGCGACTTACTTATAACACGCAGACCGTAGTTTTTTTCTATTACTCTACAATTATTTCATCGACGAATACAAACGCCGGACTGCCGGTAGCCAGGTCATGCCACTGCGGAATCTGATGCACACTTTCCACTTTCACCCGCAGATAGCGCACTGACTGCGGAGCGAATTCAACCCTATGATTGCGCAGTTCGCTGACATGCTGCGTGTCGGCCGGAAATTCCTGTTCTGCAACAGGCACAAAAGTCTTGCCGTCGGACGAACCTTCGATAACTATGCGCGGAGTATCATAAATCCACGAACCGGTTTCAACATAGTTGCGCACTGCCACGCTGCTTATTGTCCGGTCAGCGCCAAAGTCTATTACCGCATCCAGGTCAGTGCCCTGGAATCCGAGCCAGTTACCGTCGGCGAATACATGTGTACCGAATTTGCCGTCGACGAGAGTAGCGGCGCCGTTGCCGGCAAAACTGCGGCTCGGCGGCATGGCAAGTGTGATGTCGCAGCAGGTGGCCTTGTTGAAGGTTACACTGTCAACGTAAACTTTGGTTTTGCCCTCGGGGCGTATGGCCACAGCCTTTATCACGCAGGTGGAGTCAAGCATCAGAGGCGCCTCGTAGCGACAAGAGTTTTCATCAGGTTCGCTGCCGTCGGCAGTAAAGTATATAGGAGCGTCGTCGATTGTAAAGAGGCTAAGCTCCACGGCTTTTTCCTGCGATTTGGGCACAAGGCTTCCGCTGATGTTATACAGGTGTGTGGCATAGCGGTAGCCGTTTGCGCGGTAGTGGGCCACAAGCTGCGACAGACGCTTGGTAAACGACTTGTAATCGCGCTGTTCGGGAGCCGACCACTGCACTTCGCTCAGAGCGGCCATTCGCGGCAGTTCGGCATACTGCACGCCGCTGAAGGTAGGTATGTACTCAGTCCAGAGATTGGCCTGAACTCCTATGATATGCTTTTTCTCCTCGTCGGTAAGGTCGTCGGGAGTAGGATTGAAACTATACACTTTCTCTACCGGTATATATCCTCCGATGGCATCGGGCTCGCCCGAATCACGGTCCAGAGTCTGGAAGTAGTCGAAATACATGTAGGTATTGGGAGTCATTATGGCATCGTGACCCTGGCGTGCCGCCGCCTTGGCACCCTGCTCGCCGCGCCACGACATAACTATGGCACCCGGAGCCAGACCTCCTTCGAGGGTTTCGTCCCAACCGATCATCTTGCGGCCGCGCGAGGTCAGATAGTCACTGGCATGGTGTATGATATAGCTTTGCAGCTGCTCCTCGACTGTACCCTCAGGGCCGTCTTTAAGCCCCAGTTCACGGGCTTTGGCCTGGCATCTGGCACAGTTTTCCCAACGAACCTTGGGGCACTCGTCGCCGCCTATGTGTATGAACTCCGATGGAAACAGTTCGATAATTTCGCCCAGAACTTCATCAATGAATTTCAGAACATCGTCATTGCCGGCGCAGAGCACATCCTCGCTCACGCCCCAGCGCTGCCATACCTCGTAGGGGCCGCCGGTACAGCCAAGCTCAGGATAAGCTTTAAGGGCGCCGAGCATGTGGCCCGGAAGGTCAATTTCCGGAATAACGGTTATATGGCGGTCGGCGGCATAGCGCACTATGTCGCGGGCTTCGTCCTGAGTGTAAAAGCCGCCGTATGGTATGGAGTCGGAGCTATCCATGTCGTGGCCGATGCAGGTGCCGGCGCGCATCGAACCGAGTTCGGTCAGCAGCGGACGGCCCTTGATTTCGATTCGCCAGCCCTGGTCGTCGGTCAGGTGCCAGTGGAAGCGGTTGATGTTGTGCAGGGCAAGCATGTCGATGAAACTCTTGATGGAATCAACCGGAAACATGTGACGGCCTACATCGAGGTGCGCGCCGCGATATGCAAAGCGCGGATAGTCGGTGATGCTTACCGGGGTAAACTTCACGTTCTTGCCTTCTACTATGCCGGGGATTGACTTACGCAGGGTCTGAATGCCGTAGAACGCTCCGGCCGGGGTAGCGCCGGTGATGAGAATGCGGTCTTTGTCGACAGTCAGGGTGTAAGCCTCCTGGTTCTGATTTTCGTCGCTCAGCTGAAGCTCGATAACATTCGAATCCGGAGCCTCGGCCACAATCCGTGGGGTGTGTCCGCTGAGTTTGCCTATATATTCGGCAAGGAGTTCGGCATCGCGTGTCAGTGCGGTGTCGGCGCAAGCGATAACTGTTGATTTGTTGAGTACGAAAGCGTCGCCTTCGGCAGGTGTAATCTGTTTAGGCAACGGAATTACGTTGTAGTCAGCATCTACCGTTTCGGTAGTACAGGCGGCCATTGAGCTGCCGACAAGCAGGGCGATGAGGCAGTAAAGTACGTTTATTTTCATGGTTGTCTGATAGTTGTTTTCATCTATACAAAGTTAGTGATTTTTTATGTAACTTTGCAGCATGGAAGCTAAAAACATTCCCGACTGGGCATTCAGGATGAATTGCGCTGTCACTGTAGCCGATGCCGACTGCAACATCATATACATGAACGAGCGTTCGCGCCAGACTTTCTCCAACCGCGGAGGCGCTGACCTTATCGGTCACAATCTGATGGATTACCACAACGACCGTTCGAAAGAAATCATTCGCCGACTGCTGGCCGAAGGCGGCACCAACGCCTACACCATTGAAAAGGAAGGGCTGAAAAAAATGATATTCCAGACGGCGTGGTTCGACGACGAAGGGCATGTGGCCGGCCTGGTTGAACTGTCGATGGTGATTCCGGCAGACATGCCGCACTACGTCCGCCAATGAATCTGATTATAGATATGGCCGGCGTCAGCGCAGGTATATGCTCCGATGTTGATCGTTTCAGCCATGCTGTGCTGCTGCCTGTACAGACCCACAGCTGTAACGTGGCCGAGGTAGATTCTCCACGCCCGCTGCCCGACACCGACGCTATTATAACCCGTACGCCCGGTCTGCGCATAGGTGTGCGCACCGCCGATTGTGTGCCACTACTGCTTCATGCTCCTGATATCCGAGCAATAACAGCCATACATGCCGGCTGGAAAGGATCATTGGGCGACATAACAGGCAACACCGTGCGGCGTCTGACTGAGGCCGGAGCGTCGCCGCAACTGATGCAGGCAGCGTTCGGGCCGAGTATATGCGGTGTATGCTATGAGGTGAGTGCCGAGCTGGCCGACGACTTCCGCCGCGCCGGCTTTTCCGACTGCATATCCGGCAACCGCCACGTCGACCTCGAGGCCGTGAACCGCAGCCGCCTGTTGGCTCTGGGGCTAAAGGCTGAAAACATCAGGCCGAAGCCGATGTGTACATTCGAAAAACATGCCTTGCCATCGTGGCGCCGCAATGCCACCACCAGCCGTCTTCTGACGTGGATTATGCTGGCGTAAGAATAGAGTACGTTAAGAGCTTGTTTAAAGATTAATGTGATTTAACATTAGTCTTTAAACAAGCTCTGCTGTTATTGTACAGCATCCACCGCTATATTGCATTTCATGCCTCAATCAGGTGTGGATGCTTTTCGATTTTCCGTGAATGAATTACACGCGTAAACGCGTAAGAGGGTGTTTAATAATAAATGTTAAATTCCCGGTGGCGTATCTTTTAGCTAAATTGCTATAAATGAAGAAGGAGCGTAGCGAGCTACGTGACTGATGAATTTTAGCAATTCAGCAAAAGAGACGCCAAGGCGGGGGTAACTTTAAAAATCCATTAATTCAAAAAATAATGTTGATACAGAAATTACCATTCCACTCGAAAATCACGGGCGCCTTTAGCTCTTCATTTCAGTCACATAGCTCGCTATGCTCCTTCAATTCAGAGCAAAATTCGCCACGTGATTTTCGGCCGGGAATTAACATTTATTATTAAACACCCTCTAAATCAGTCCTTGACCACTATCAGGTGGTATTTCTTTTTGCCCTGCTGGGCCAGGATGTATTTGTTGTTGAGCAGCATGCCGGTTTCTACCGGTGCGTACACATCCTGCACTTTCTCTTTGTTGATTGAGAATCCGCCCTGCTGTGCCAATTTGCGCAGTTCGCCCTTTGAGGGGAATACCGGAGCCAGGTCTACGAGCATGTCGGCCAGTTTGGTACCTTCGTCGATGGCGCTGCGGGGTACTTCGTACTGCGGCACACCGTCGAGTACGGCAAGGAGGGTTTCCTCGTCGAGTTTATGCAGAATCTCGGCTGTGTTGTTTCCGAATAGCATCTGAGAGGCTTCCACAGCGGTTTCGTAGTCCTCGGCCGAGTGTACCATAGTGGTTATTTCCTTGGCCAGACGCTTCTGCAGCGGGCGTTTGCCGGGGTCGGCTTTCTGCTCATCAACCAGCGCCATGATTTCATCCTGAGGCAGTTCGGTGAATATCTTTATGTACTTTTCTGCGTCCTCATCGCTTACGTTGAGCCAGAATTGGTAGAACTTGTAGGGCGATGTGTAGCGGCGGTCGAGCCATACGTTGCCGCTTTCGGTCTTGCCGAATTTGCCGCCGTCGGCCTTGGTAATCAGCGGGCAGGTGAGAGCAAACGCCTCGCCGCCGAGGGTGCGGCGTATGAGTTCGGTACCGGTGGTGATGTTGCCCCACTGGTCGCTGCCGCCAAGCTGCAGACGGCAGTTCTTTTCTCTGTAGAGATTAAGGAAGTCGTAGCCCTGCACAAGCTGGTACGAAAATTCGGTAAACGACATGCCCTGCTGCGACTCGCCGCTGAGGCGTTTCTTCACCGAGTCCTTCGCCATCATATAGTTTACTGTGATGTGTTTGCCCACATCGCGGATGAAGTCGAGAAAGCTGAAGTTCTTCATCCAGTCGTAGTTGTTTACAAGTTCGGCTGCGTTGGGGGCATCGGAGTCGAAGTCAAGAAAGCGGGCAAGCTGCTTTTTGATTGCCTCCTGATTATGGCGCAGAGTTTCTTCGTCGAGGAGTTTGCGCTCCTGCGATTTCATGGAAGGGTCGCCAATCATGCCGGTAGCGCCGCCGACAAGGGCAATGGGCTTGTGTCCGGCACGCTGAAAGTGTTTGAGCATCATCACGCCCACAAGGTGACCGATATGAAGCGAGTCGGCGGTGGGGTCGATGCCGAGGTATGCGGTAGTCATTCCGGAGGCAAGCTGCTCTTCGGTACCGGGCATCACGGTATGTATCATACCGCGCCAGGTGAGTTCTTTGATAAAGTCCACTTTTATAATGTTAGATGTTGAATATTTAATTTAGGGGCTGTTTAAATGGCAAGCCATCAGTTTTAGGATTGTAACCGCCTACACATTTGGCGAAGGCAGCCGGTACCGCGGTAGAGAAGTTCATGTCGCGGCGGGTAGTCGGATGCACAAAGCGCAGTGTACGGGCATGGAGTGCCACACGGTGCATTGGCGACGATTCGGCACCGTATTTGCGGTCGCCGGCTATGGGGCAGCCCAGGTCGTGCATGTGCACGCGAATCTGGTTTTTACGGCCTGTCGACAATTGCAGTTCCACCAGCGAGTAGCCTCGGCCGCTGCGCAGGGTGCGGTACTGTGTTACAGCGCGCTTGCCTTCGGCGGGGTCGTCGGTGCTGTACACCACATGCTCGCTATTCTCAGCCAGCAGGGTGTCTACGGTTCCTTCAGCCGGGTCGGGGCGGCCTTCGACTACTGCCACGTAGCGGCGTTCGAGCACCATGTTGTTCCAGTTGTGCTGCATGGTTTCCTTGGCTGCCGCACTTTTGGCAAACATCATCAGGCCCGAGGTATGCTGGTCAAGACGATGCACTATAAATAGTTTCTGCCGCGGGTCGACACGCTTGAGGTAGTCGCGCAGTATGGAGTAGGCCGTTTCGTGCTTGCGGTTGGAATCGGAGGCTACAGACAGCAGACCGTAACCTTTATTCACCACCAGTATGTCGTCGTCTTCGTACACTATACTCACTCGCTTTGAGTCGAGAGTCTGAAACTCGCGCGTGGCGTTTACCTCCACCACATCGCCCGGACGCAGCATTTGGTCGAACTGTCGAGTGGTGTTAGAGTTGACACGTACCTGATTGTGCTTCAGATAGTCTTTTACCGTCACACGCTTGCGGTCGGGCATCACGGCGAAGAGATAATCCAGTAGCCTCATTCCGGGCTCCGTATCACCATCTTCCTGCTCTGAGGTCGCAACTGCGGGTATTATGTCGTTTTTCACCTCGAAGCGCAGTATCACATCGGGGCGGAACGGAGTACGCTCGGCTCCGGGTTTGGTTCTAAGTTGTTTTGCCATTATTTTTTTGCCGTTTTCCGGGCGCTTCGTTTAGGTTTGTCTTCCTGCGACTTCACTATCTCCACGGCTTCCTCCAGCGAGAGGTTTGCCGGGTCGGTTACAGTCTTGGGTATCTTGTAGTTGCCGCCTTTGTATGATATATATACTCCATAGCGGCCATTGAGTATCTTCAGTTCGGGTTCGGCATCGAATTCCTTTACCACTTTTTTGCTTTCGCTCTCGCGTTTGGCTTTTATCAGCTCTATCGCCTCGTCGATTGAAAGTTCGGCCGGCTCTATGTCTTTGGGTATGGACACAAATTTGCCGTCGTGGCGCACGTACGGTCCGAAACGGCCTATGGCCACAGTTACGTCCTTGTCCTCGAATGTGCCTATCTCACGTGGGAAGTCAAAGAGTTTCAGAGCTTCGTCGAGGGTAATTGTGGCCATCGACTGGCCTTTGAGCAGCGATGCGAAACGCGGTTTTTCGTCACCCTCGCTGTCGCCTATCTGCACCAGCGGCCCGAAACGGCCTATCTTCACCGACACCGGTTTGCCGCTGCCGGGCTCGGTGCCGAGTTCACGCTCGCCTACCTTGCGTTCGAGTTTCAGGTTCAGAGCCTTGTCGATTTCGGGGTGGAAAGCGTCGTAGAATTCACTGATTTCCTGGCTCCAGCCCAACTGTCCTTCGGCAATGTCGTCGAATTTCTCTTCAACACGCGCGGTGAAGTTGTAGTCAAGTATATCGGGGAAGTATTCGGTAAGGAATTCGTTCACCACCGAGCCAATGTCGGTGGGAATGAGTTTGCCCTTATCACTGCCGGTGATTTCGGTGCGTGTTTCCTCGCTTATCTGTCCGCCGGCAAGAATAAGGGTGTTGTATCGGCGCGAAGTGCCTTCTTTCTCGCCTTTCGCCACATACTCGCGCTGCTGTATGGTTGATATGGTGGGTGCGTAGGTCGAGGGGCGTCCGATGCCGAGTTCTTCCATTTTTTTAACCAGCGAAGCCTCGGTGTAGCGCGGAGGCTGCTGGGTAAAGCGCTCGGTGGCTGTTATGTCCTCGGCCTCTACAACTGTGCCCCGGCTGAGGCGCGGCAGAAGTGCGCCGCCGGTTTCGTCGGCAGTTTCATCGTCGGTACCTTCGGCATACACACGCAGGAAGCCGTCGAATTTCACTACCTCGCCGGTGGCTGTGAAGTGTTCGCTGCAGCGGACGGGCTGAATGTCAACCGTGGTCTTCTCCATTTCAGCGTCGGCCATCTGCGAGGCTACCGTACGCTTCCAGATAAGGGCATACAGACGCTTTTCCTGCGATGTGCCGTCGATGGTATGCTCGCTCACGTAAGTGGGGCGAATGGCCTCGTGAGCCTCCTGGGCCCCTTTCGAACGGGTGTGGTAGCGGCGCAACATGTAATATTCGGCTCCGATGTTTTTCTCTACTTCGGCCTTGATTCCGGCCAAAGCCTGATCGGACAGGTTGAGCGAGTCGGTACGCATATAGGTTATGTATCCTGCCTCGTAGAGCCGCTGGGCCACCATCATGGTCTGCGACACGGTAAAGCCAAGCTTGCGCGAGGCTTCCTGCTGCAGGGTAGATGTGGTGAAGGGGGGCGCCGGAGTGCGCTTGAGGGGCTTTACCTGTATGTCGCCCACGGTAAAACTGCTGCGCGAGCAGTTTTCAAGAAACTTGCGGGCGCTTGCGCCGTCGGGCAGACGCTGCGACAGCTCGGCCTTCAGTGTAGCTCCGCCCGGAGCCGTAAAGTTGGCTGTAACGCGGTAATATGGTTCGGATTTAAATCGCTTTATTTCTTCCTCGCGCTCCACAATGAGTCGCACGGCCACCGATTGCACTCGGCCTGCCGACAGGGCCGGCTTGATTTTCTTCCACAACACCGGCGACAGCTCAAAGCCCACTATACGGTCAAGCACACGGCGCGCCTGCTGGGCGTCGACACGGTTTATGTCTATGGCCCGCGGATTTTCTATCGCATGCAGAATGGCCGGCTTGGTGATTTCATGAAATACAATACGTTTGGCTTTGAGCGGGTCGAGGCCGAGTACTTCGGCCAAATGCCAGGCTATGGCTTCTCCCTCGCGGTCTTCATCGGATGCGAGCCATACGGTTTCGGCCTGCTTGGCGGCACGATGAAGCTCGTCGACAAGCGCTTTCTTGTCGGCGGGTATTTCGTAGATGGGTTTGAAGCCCTTGTCTATGTCGATGCTGAAGTTCTTTTTCTTCAGATCGCGTATATGTCCGTAGCTCGACATCACCTTGAAGTCAGGGCCAAGAAATTTTTCGATTGTTTTGGCCTTGGCGGGCGATTCGACTATGACGAGATTCTTTATCATTGTGTGTTGCGATTTGGATTCGAATTCGATTCAACCTGCAAAATTAGAAAAATTCCCTTGTATAGCCCAAGTTTTAATATAAATTAAGGAAAACGGCCTTAGGGGAGCTTGGTGTGGCGGCTTCTGCGCCTACATTGTACAGATGCAAGTTTGATGACTCCCTGCCACAGGTATTTCAGACTCTTGTGCAACTGACTCTCTGCCGTTCCGTTAATTTAACATTTTATTTTCTGTTTTCATTTATTATTGCTAAATTTGAAACCGCGTGCATCGAACAAGTTACCTATGCACGTGTTTTAAAGACATAGATTATTTTATATAACCCATTTATATAACAAGGTATTACAATGGAAAGTTTCACTCTATATAACCCTACATTATATGAATTCGGTCGTGGCGCCGAGGAAAAAACCGGTATGCTCACGTTCCTGATGGGTGTGAAAAAGGTATTGATTGTCTACGGCAGCAAATATGTAAAAACTAACGGTTTACTTGAACGTATCAAAATGTCGCTCGACAGTATCGGCATTGAATATGCCGAATTGCCGGGAGCAAAGCCAAATCCTACCGACAGGCTGGTGTACGAGGGTATACGCATCTGCCGCGAAAAGCATTGCGACGGCCTGCTGGCTATAGGCGGAGGCTCGGTAATCGACACCGCCAAAGCTATTGCAGCCGGCACTCCATATCAGGGCGATTTCTGGGATTTCTACTGCGGAAAAGCAACTGTCAAGGAGGCTCTTCCGGTAGGCGTGGTTCTGACAATCCCGGGGGCAGGCAGCGAGGGATCGGGCAACTCGGTGATTACACGCAGCGAAGACTTGCGTAAACTAAGCCTGCGCACCGATAGCATCCTCAAGCCGCGTTTCGCTGTTATGAACCCGGAGTTCACATTTACCTTGACAGCATACCAGACCGCTGTAGGCGTGGTCGACATGATGTCGCACATCATGGAACGTTACTTCTCCACTACCCCGCGCGTTGAGGTCACCGACCGTCTGGCCGAAGGCTTGCTGATGGCTCTCATAGCCGAGGCTCCCAAAGCGATGGCCGACCCTACCGATTATCAGGCCCGCGCCAATGTGGAATGGGCTGGAACTCTGGCCCACAACGGAATTGTAGGCACCGGACGTCGTGAGGACTGGACTTCGCACGCCATGGAACACGAGATAAGCGCCCTCTACGACGTACCTCACGGTGCCGGATTGGCTGTAGTGTTCCCTGCCTGGCTTGCTTTCATGGCGCACCACAAACCATCGAAAGTGGCTCAACTCGGTCGCCGTGTATTCAGCGTGGATGCCTCCGACGACCGCACGGCTGCCATCGAGGCCGTAGCCTCGATTCGCGCATTCTTCGGCGCGGTGCTGCGCATGCCGCTGACTTTCAAACAGCTCGGAATCGAAAATCCCGACATCGACACCATGGTGCGCAAACTCCACGAAAATAAAGGCGAGAAAATTGGCGGATATTATAAACTCACCGCTGCCGACACACGCCAGATTTACGAACTGATGCTGGGCATCGAACAACAATAACTACTCTATATAAATTGACTGTATCAAAGAAACTATATCCCCGAGTTGTGACAGCTCTTGCCACAGCTCGGGGATATAGTTTCTTCATGCACCTTGGCTGTACAGTCAGTACTTTATTCGGCATCTTCGTCCTTGGCAAATTCCATTAGGTAAGCCTTAATGAAACCGTCGATATCGCCGTCCATCACTCCGTTGACGTCGGAGGTCTGGAAGCCTGTACGGTGGTCTTTGACGCGACGGTCGTCGAATACATACGACCGAATCTGCGAACCCCATTCGATTTTCATCTTGCCGGCCTCTACCTTGGCCTGCTCCTGCATACGGTGCTGCAGCTCCTTGTCATAAAGAATTGAACGGAGCTGGCGCAGGGCATTCTCCTTGTTTTTGGGCTGGTCGCGGGTTTCGGTATTTTCAATCAGAATTTCTTCCTTCTCACCGGTATAGGGGTCGGTAAACTGGTAGCGCAGACGCACGCCCGACTCAACCTTGTTTACATTCTGACCGCCGGCACCGCCGCTTCGGAAGGTATCCCAACTCAGCAGAGCAGGCTCTACCTTTACTTCGATGGTGTCGTCGACAAGCGGTGTCACAAACACCGATGCGAATGAGGTCATGCGCTTGCCCTGAGCGTTATATGGCGACACACGAACCAGACGGTGTACACCGTTCTCACTCTTGAGATAGCCGTATGCAAAGTCGCCCTCCACGTTGATGGTACACGACTTAATGCCGGCCTCGTCGCCGTCAAGCAGGTTGGCCACCGATGTTTTGTAACCATGCTTCTCGCACCAGCGCATATACATACGCATCAGCATCGAAGCCCAGTCCTGGCTCTCGGTACCGCCGGCACCGGAATTGATTTTCAGCACCACACCCAGTTTGTCTTCCTCACGGCGCAACATGTTGCGCAGCTCAAGCGCCTCGATTTTGCCTAAGGCATCGGCATATAGAGCGTCGAGTTCTTCTTCTTCAACCAGCCCCTCCTTGATAAACTCAAAGGCTGTGCCCAGCTCGTCCACGGCTTGCTCCACATCGCGATATCCGTCAATCCACTGCTGCAGATCCTTGATTTTTTTCATCTGTGCCTGGGCCTCTTTGGGATGCTCCCAGAAGTCAGGCACATGAGTGCGGAGTTCTTCTTCCTCTACCTGGATTTTCTTGCTGTCGATGTCAAAGATACCTCCTCAGCGCCAGC